>Ga0209483_1000059_pt1 | contig 111311 bp, 112 predicted proteins | sample NGEPerA_FD_184508 | JGI IMG/M metagenome (GOLD analysis project Ga0209483, IMG submission 184508) | Arctic peat soil microbial communities from the Barrow Environmental Observatory site, Barrow, Alaska, USA - NGEE PermafrostL2-A... | ecosystem: Environmental > Terrestrial > Soil > Wetlands >... | reverse complement strand
GGATGGCCGGCGAAGCCGCCGCCCCCGCCGGCCATCCCATTGAAGTTCTACGGCTATTCAGGGGCCTTGCGCTCTACCGTGCGGCGGGCCTTCTTCCTGGATGGCGAAGACATCGTCCAGGCGGGCGAAAACGAGACCATCCGGAACCGCTATAAGATCATCCGGATCGGTGTAAGCTCGGCGGTAGTGGAGGACACGGTCGCCAAGAATCAGCAGACGTTGCCGCTGGCGGAAGAAGCGAAATGATGAGACCAGGCGCAATCGAAAGCCGCCGCGAGTCGCAGCGAGGCTATGCCCTGCTGATGGTGTTCCTCATGGCCGCCATCATCGCGCTGATGCTGTACCAGCAATTGCCGCGCGTGGCCTTCGAAAGCGAGCGGGAAAAAGAACAACTCCTGATCGACCGCGGTGAGCAATACACGCGCGCCATTCAGCTCTATTACCTCGCCAACAACCGGCAATACCCTACTAGCCTCGACGATCTGGAGAAGCAAGAGAAGCGCTTTCTGCGCCGGCGCTTCGTGGATCCTTTCACGGGGAAAGCCGACTGGCGGATCATTCACACCAACGGCGGATTTCTTACGGATTCGCTGGTGCAGAAGCCTCCCACCGACAATCCGAACCAGGTGGCCGGGAACACGAGCAATAACAGCACCGGCAATATAAGCAGTACGAACAACACCATCGGCACCAACGGCACCAGCGGCACCAACGACCCGAACGCCCCCAACGAACCGCCGCAGGTGAACGCCGCGGTGCTGCTACGCCCCAGCGATCGCCCGGTCACGCCGCCTGGATTCGGGCAGTCCCCCGGGGTGCAAGACCCCTCGGCCGGGCAACCGGCCAACACCGCGCTTCCGCCCATCACGCTGCAGCCGCAGCCGGGGCAAGGCGCCCTTCCGCCGATCACCCTGCAGCCCGGGATCGTGAATCAGCCGGGAGGACTCCCTCCCATCACCCTGGCGCCGATTGGAACAGCGGGCGGTCAGCCAATCCCAGGACAGGCCCCCTCGCAAATTCCAGGCCAACAGCCAGGACAACCCGGCCAGGTTCGAACGCCACAGGGTGCGGTGGTCCCATTCCCCGGGCAGGCCCCCGGAGGACTGCCGGGCGGGATCCCCGGCGTGCCGCCTGGATTCCAAATCGATCCGAGCGGGCAACTGATGCCGAACCCACCCGGTCAGGGACAAGGTGCCCCTGGGCTGCCCCAGGGCGCCCCTGGCCAGCCACAAGGAATCCCGGGACAGCCGTTCACGCCGCAACCTCCCACGTCGGGTCCCGTACAGGGCTCGCCCAGCGCCGCGCTGAACGCTATCAACCAGCTCCTGACCACTCCGCGCCAGATGAACACGGCAGCTGGGGCAACCACCGGGACCAATCAGATCGGCGCCATCGCCGGCATCGCCAGTACGCACAAGGGTCCCAGCATCAAGGTGTACAAGGACCAATCGAAGTATGAGCTGTGGGAGTTCGTTTTCAGTCCCACCACAAGCCTTGTGCCCGGCGGAGGAGCCCCTGCAACGGGCATACCTCAGAACGGACCGGGGCAAGGTGGACCGGGTCAGCCGGGCGGACCCGGAATCGGCGCTCCCAGCACATTCGGGCCTAGCGGAACATTCGGCCCGAGCGGCGGGCAGTCGGGTTTCGGAAATAGCCCCGGCCACTAGGCTTTTTTTTTAACAAAACCTTCCGGTTCCAGCTTCCGCGCAGACAATCCCATAAGCGGACAGTCCCGCCGAGCAGATCAGGCCTATTTTCAATAAGATATAATCGGTGGCTCAATTGCCATTACTCCGGCTTCGGTAAAATCAGCTTTTGTAGCAATCGAGGGATACTTGGCAAACGACGGGCGGATTCTCATTGCCGACGATCAGGCGGACGTACTGGAAGCGCTGCGGCTGCTGCTCAAAGGGGAAGGGTTTGGAATCGAATCGGCCAACTCGCCCGCCGGCATCATGGCCGCGATCGAGACCAGCGACTTCGACGTGGTCCTGATGGACCTGAACTATACCCGCGACACCACCAGCGGACAGGAAGGGCTGGATTTGCTGACGCGAATCCGCGCAAATGACCCCTCCACGACCGTGGTGGTGATGACTGCGTGGGGCAGCGTGGATCTGGCGGTAGAAGCCATGCGGCGCGGTGCCCGCGATTTCGTACAAAAACCCTGGGATAACGCGCGGCTGCTGGCAATCCTGCGCACACAGGTGGAATTGAGCCACGCGCTCAAGCGCGGGCAGCGGCTGGAAGCCGAGAACCGGTTGCTGCGCACGGACGGCGGCCCGTCGCTGATCGCGGAATCGCCGGCGATGCAGCCGGTGATGCAACTGATCGCGCGGGTGGGACCTTCCGACGCCAATGTGCTGATCACGGGCGAGGCCGGCACCGGCAAGGAAGTGGTGGCGCGCACGCTGCACGCAGTCTCCGCGCGGGCTTTGCGGCCGATGGTGACGGTCAACGCCGGAGGCCTGGCGGAAGGCGTGTTCGAAAGCGAGTTGTTCGGCCACGTGCGCGGAGCCTTCACCGACGCGAAGACGGACCGCGTGGGCCGCTTCGAACTGGCCGATGGCGGCACGCTGTTTCTGGATGAGATCGCCAACGTGCCGCTGAACCTGCAGGCGAAGCTCCTGCGGGCGCTCGAAATCGGCGAGATCGAACGCGTGGGATCGTCGAAAACCAAGCGCATGGACGTGCGCGTGATCTCGGCGACCAATGCCCGGCTCCCGGAAGAAGTCGGTGCGGGACGATTTCGCGAAGATCTGCTGTTCCGGTTGAATACGGTCGAAATCCACTTGCCCGCGCTGCGCGAGCGGCGCGAGGATATCTCGGCTTTGGCATCGCACTTCCTGGGTGTTCACGCCCGCCGCTATCGCAAGGATCTGCGCGGCTACGATCAACCCGCCATGCAGGCTCTGCTCGATAATCCCTGGCAGGGCAATGTTCGCGAGTTGAATCACGTGGTGGAGCGGGCCGTCCTGCTGGCGCAGGATACGGTGATTCGGAGCAGCGATCTGGCGCTGCGCTCCGGACCGCAGGGCACGCCGCGCCTGGACGATATGAGCCTGGAAGAAGTAGAAGCCTTCCTCATCAAGAAGGCTCTGGCGCGGTACAACGGTAACGTGAGCCACGCGGCTAACGGGCTGGGATTGAGCCGCAGCGCGCTCTATCGACGTCTGCAGCGCTACGGACTATGAATGACCGGAACCGCTCCATTACTGTCGCGGCTCTGTAAGTATTCCGAGCCGCGAGAGTCATCGAGCGGTCCGTCCCACGCATGAAAATATCCGACCAGCTCAAGCCCGTGCACGAGCAGCGCATGCGGCTGCTGGCCTTAGGTGCCGGACTCCCCGCGGTCATCGCCGCGCTGGTGCTGTTGTGGATCGCAGACTACACCCCCAAAGTCCAGTGGACGCTCACCGTCCTGATCCTGGGAGTCTGGTGGGCCTGCGCTTCGGCCATACGCGAGCGCGTGGCGTCTCCGCTGCGCACGCTGGCGAACCTGCTCGAAGCCATGCGCGAAGGCGACTACTCGATTCGCGGCCGCGGCACCGGCGCCACGGAAGGAGAAGACGCGCTGGCCGACGTCATGCACCAGGTCAACGCGATGAGCGCCACTCTGCGGGCGCAACGCCTGGGCGCGCTCGAGGCCACCACGCTGCTGCGCAAAGTGATGGAGGAAATCGACGTGGCCGTGTTCGCTTTCGACGGTGACCATCGGCTGCGCCTGGTGAATCGCGCCGGAGAGCGGCTCTTGAAGCAGCCCGCCGAACGCATTTTGGCCGCTGACGCGGCAACCTTGGGCTTGGCCGAATTCCTGGAAGGCGAGCCGGCCCGAACCGTCCAGCGCACGTTCCCGCTGGCAGCCGGCCGCTGGGCCATGACACGTTCGATGTTCCGCGAAGGAGGCCTCCCGCACCAATTGCTGGTGGTCAGCGATCTGACCCGCGCGCTGCGCGAAGAGGAACTGAAGGCCTGGCAGAGACTGGTGCGCGTACTGGGCCACGAGCTTAACAATTCCCTGGCGCCGATCAAATCCATCGCCGGGAGCCTGGAGTCGTTGATCGCGCGAGAGTCTTTGCCCGACGATTGGCGCGATGACGCGCGCCGCGGCCTGTCGATCATCGCCGCGCGCAGCGAAGGGCTCAGCCGCTTCCTGGGAGCCTACGCGCTGCTGGCCAAATTACCACCTCCCCGCCTCGCTTCGGTGCAGGTAGGAACATGGATCCGCCAGTCGGCGACGCTCGAGCAGCGTTTAACGAGCGAGGTCCGGCCTGGCCCGGAGATGACCATCCAGGGCGATCGCGACCAGCTGGAACAGGTGATCATCAATCTGCTGCGGAACGCCGTGGACGCATCGCTTGAAACCGGCGGCGGGGTGGCCGTTTCCTGGAAGCGGAAGGGCGCGCGCCTCGAAGTTTCGGTGGAGGATGAAGGTCCAGGCCTCGCCAACACCGCGAACCTGTTCGTTCCGTTCTTCACCACCAAGCCGGGCGGGTCGGGGATCGGTCTGGTGCTGAGCCGGCAGATCGCCGAAGCGCACGGCGGATCGCTCGACCTGCGCAATCGCGAGGACGGCCGCGGGTGCGAGGCCCGCTTAATCTTACCCGCATAAGCGAAATAGAGAAAAAAAGGCGCGGTGCTCACTGTTACTGTATGCACCCCGCGATGAAGGCGCGATTTCACCACACCGCCCTGGTCGAATCCGAGCACATTGGCGAAGGAACTCAGGTGTGGGCGTATGCCCACATCCTGCCCGGCGCGCGTATCGGCCGGGATTGCAACATCTGCGACCACACCTTCATTGAGAACGACGTGATCGTCGGGGACCGGGTCACTATCAAGTGCGGGGTCCAGTTGTGGGACGGCCTGCGGGTGGAAGACGACGTGTTCATCGGGCCGAATGCCACCTTCACCAACGACCGTTTCCCGCGCAGCAAACAGCACCCGGCGGAGTATCCGCGGACGGTGATCAAACGCGGAGCATCCATCGGTGCCAATGCCACGCTGGCTCCGGGAATCGTCATCGGGGAGATGGCCATGGTCGGGGCGGGCGCCGTGGTCACGCACAACGCTCCGCCGCATTCGAAACTCGCGGGAAACCCGGCGCGCATTATCGGGTACGTGGACGCCGCCCCGGAAACGCCCACCAAGTTGGTCGAGGAGGTCCACGATGCCACTCCGCTCGGCGAGGCCACGGTGTACCGGCTGCCCCGCGCCAAGGATCTGCGCGGCAGCCTGAGTTTCGGCGAGATCGGCCGGCAGGTGCCCTTCGAGGTGAAGCGCTATTTCCTGGTCTTCGATGTCGCCAGCGAGCACATTCGCGGGGAGCACGCTCATTGCAATCTGCACCAGTTCCTGGTGTGCATCGCGGGGCGGTGTAACGTGGTCATCGACGACGGCGCCAGCCGGCATGAGGTGGTGCTCGATTCGCCCGCTAAGGGAGTCTATATTCCGCCGATGGTGTGGGCCACCCAGTATAAGTTCACGCGCGATGCCGTTCTGTTGGTTCTGGCGTCGGAATATTACGATGCCCAGGATTACATCCGGGACTATAGCGACTTCCTGGCCTTCCGCCGGAAGCCGCGTTGACAAGCTCCCGGCACATTGACATACTCACCCGAAGGGAACCTCGTATGATGAAACCTCTCTATCTCCTGTCCTTTGCACTGATTCTTACCGGCGCGATCTCCGCTGCCATTCCCGATCCTGTCCATCTCGATAGCGGATCGGTCTCCGGCGTTACCCTGAGCGACTCGGGCGTTCGCGCGTTCAAGGGCATCCCGTTCGCGGCTCCCCCGGTCGGCGACCTGCGCTGGCGCGCTCCCCAGGCTGCGGCGCATTGGGACGGAGTCCGCATGGCTGACCAGTTCGGTCCGAACTGCACGGCGGGAGGCGGAGGCCGTGGCGGAAGAGGCAAGGGCCCGGGTGGTGGCAAGGGCCCTGGACCGGCGAAAGCTGCTCCGGCGGGACCTCCCCCCAGTGAAGATTGCCTGTATGTGAACGTATGGACTCCGGCGAAAGCGGCCGGCGACCGGCTGCCGGTGATGGTCTGGACCTACGGCGGAGCGTTCACCGGCGGTTCGGGCTCGGTCCCGGGATACGATGGCGAAGCGCTGGCCAAGAAGGGCATCGTGGTGGTTACCTACAACTACCGCCTGGGCATGTTCGGCTTCCTGGCGCATCCGGAACTGACCAAGGAATCCGGCCACAACGCATCCGGAAATTACGGAATGATGGACATGGCGGCCGTACTACGCTGGGTACAGAAAAACATCGCGGCGTTCGGAGGCGACCCCCGTAAAGTGACGATCGATGGCGAATCGGCCGGAGCCATTCTGGTGTCGGCCATGGTTGCATCGCCGGAAGGCAAGGGTTTGTTCCAGCGTGCGATCGCGCAGAGCGGCGCGTGGATGGGCCTGAGCATCGGCAAGATGCGGACGCTCGAACAGGCCGAGGAAGCGGGCAAGCGCGCGGCTGGGACGCACTCGATCGCGGAGCTGCGGGCGATGTCGACTCAGGAAGTGGCTCAAAATGTAACCGGGGTTCAGGCCGGCGTGATCGTCGATGGGTGGATGGTTGCCGAGGATCAGACGCTGACGTACCTCAAGGGAAAGCAGAATGATGTCGACGTGCTAATCGGGTCGAACCACGACGAAGGGACGTTCTTTGGAAACGGGGCTACGACAGCGGAGGCCGCGAAGAATCGCGCCCGGCAAACCTATGCCGGCCTGACCGATGACTTCCTGAAGCTCTATCCGGCCGATACCGACGCCGAAGCCAGTGCTTCGGGCTTAATGCGCAGCCGCGATGAAACCGGCTGGCACATGCGCGAGTGGGCGGAGTTGACGGTGAAACGCGGCAAGAAGGCGTATCTCTATTACTTCACGCACGTGCCGCCCGGGAACGGGGCGCGCGGCGCGACTCACACGGCCGAGCTGCCTTACATGTTCAACAATCCGCCTGCGAATGACTCCTGGATGGTCCCCGACCACAAGCTGGCGGACACGATGTCGTCCTATTGGGTGAACTTTATCTCCACGGGCGATCCCAACGGCAAAGGGCTCCCTGCCTGGAAACCGTACAGCGCCAAGAACGATGGTCAGGCGATGGTGTTCGGCGACACGGTTCAGTTCGGACCGCAGATCGAAGAGCCCCGGCTGGCGTTCTTCGACAAATACTACGCGGTGGTCCAAAAGCGTTAATTTTGGGACGACCCCAGCGGCGACGTCGCGCTGATCCGGTCCAGATCGAGCACCAGGTGCCCGGCGGGCGACACGTCGAACGCGGGCGCGAATCGTGCCGACCAGCGGATCTCTTCCCAGCGGTACGAATATCGGGTATTCACCACCTGGGTGAACGAATCGTCGTAGCCCCGGACTAAGATCAACACTTCGGCCTGCAGCCGCTCGAGATCCGCGGCGGTCATTCCCGCCAAAGGGCTCGATTCATCGATGGGATGAACCACGGTCCAGGTAAGGGCGAGGAAAAACACCTTCTTCCGCTCCAGCTTCAGCTCCACAAAATTCCGGCGGAGTTGCCCGGCGCCATCCTGCTGCACCGTCATCAGCATCATGTCGGCCTGCACGTCGGTGAGAACGTTGGTGCGGCGATTGGCGATCCGGAATTGAAGGCTGTGAGCGTCCCCGTAGGGCGCCACCACCATGTGATCGCTGAAGATAAGCCGGGCGTTGGGACGCGAGAACCGCGCGTACAACAGGCCAGCGGCAAGGGCGAATCCCATCAGGCCCAGCGCCGCTTCCACTGCCGCTACCACGTTGGGAGCCATACCCAGCGGATAGAGGTCGCCATAGCCCACGGTGGTGAGGGTATGGACGCTGAAGAAGAACGCCTGGGCGAACGCGCCCATGCCCATGTCTTTTTCAGTAGCGCGCAGCGAGCCGGGTCCAAGCACGGTGTAGAGGGCGGCGAAAACGACATTCACCGCCAGGTATACCAGCGTTACTAGTCCCAGAAAGCGCGGCCAGGACATGTTGACCAGGTGCATGTAGACGCTGCCCGCCAGACTGTGCAATCCGCGGCGGCGGACGTTGAACGAGCCGTCTTTGTTGATAGCGCGCAGCAGCGGTCCAGTGTACTGCTGCGTTAATCCAGGATCGAAAGAAGGGGTTGCGGGAGGCATCCCTTGCACTATGCCATGTTGTACTACTCCTCGTGAATCTGGTGAATCGCGTACAAAAGCGGGACGTATTCTGGACACGGGCCCGCGTTGCATCAAGCGGATTCCATCACGAACCATTTACTTGCTCCGCGCAAGCGGCCGGCCCGGCTGTCCCTGGTGATCCCGATGTACAACGAGGAGGCCGTGATCGCTCCGCTCCGCGACGCGGTCGACAGCTTCGCCCACACTTTGTGGTGCGATGTCGAACTGGTTCTGGTGAACGACGGAAGTTCCGACCAGACCCTCCCACGTTTGGCGGAATGGGCTGCCTCCGACTCACGGGTGAGAGTGCTGCATCTATCCCGGAATTTCGGTCACCAAATCGCGGCTACCGCCGGACTGGACCACGCGACCGGCGATGCAGTCGTGCTTCTGGACGCCGATTTACAAGACCCTTTGTTCGTGATCCACCAGATGATCGATCGCTATTGTGACGGTTACGACGTGGTGTACGGCCAGAGAGAATCGCGCGCCGGCGAGTCTGCGTATAAGCGTTTCACGGCATGGGCGTTTTATCGAATCATGCGTGCCTTGGTGTACCGCGAGCTCCCGCCGGATGTTGGCGATTTTCGGCTGATCTCCCGCGCGTGCCTGGATGCCGTGAAACAGATGCGCGAGACGCACCGGTTTTTGCGCGGCATGGTGGCTTGGGTGGGATTTCCGCAGGCGGCGGTCGCCTACCGGCGAGAGGCACGTGTGGCTGGGTCCACGAAGTATCCGCTGCGAAAGATGCTGGCCTTTTCCTGGATCGCCGCCACTTCGTTTTCGACCTTGCCGCTTCGCCTCAGCATGATCTTTGGCACGCTCGTCGGAATGCTTGGAATCGAAGAGGGAATCCGTGCAGCATTGGCTCACTTCCTGGGCTGGTACACGGTTCCCGGCTGGACGTCGCTGACGGTGCTGGTTTCACTGATCGGAAGCGCGCTGCTGATCAGTATCGGGATTCTTGGAGAGTACGTGGCGAAGCTCTACGAGCAGTCCAAAGGACGTCCGTTGTACATCGTGGCTAGGACCTTTGGCGTGCGTTCTGAAATCCCGGACAAAGCCAGGGAGTGGGATGCGGCGGTCCACTCGGAATGACCCCTTTCGACCAGCTGTCGGCGTCGTACGAACAACTGCTGCGCGATCCCATTCGAGACCGGTTCACTGGGCAAGAGTCCATGTTTTTCCATCGCCGCAAGGCCGACCTGATTCGGCGGTTTTTCCAGCGGCGGAGCATGGCTACCTCAGGCCTTCGTTATCTAGACGTCGGCTGCGGCAAAGGCGAGCTGCTCGGCCTGCTTCAATCCGACTTCAAGCAAACCGCAGGGTGCGATATTTCCGCCGAAATGATGCGGCAGGTCACGGGAATCGAAACTCGGGTTCAAAAAGATTCTTTGCAGGTTCCGTTTGGCGACGCCGAGTTCGATCTGGTGACGGCCGTCTGCGTGTATCATCACGTTCCTCCGGCTGACCGGCGGACACTGACCGGCGAGATCAGACGAGTGCTGCGGCCGGGCGGAATCTTCTGCATGATCGAGCACAACCCGGTCAATCCGGTTACACGACTCATCGTAAGCCGGACTCCGGTGGACGCCGATGCAATCCTGCTGCCCGCTCGCGAGGCCCGCCAATGGGCGGTGGGAGCGGAAATGCCCCCGCTACAGCAAGACTACTTCTTGTATTTCCCGCAGGCGCTGTATCGCTATCTGGGTCGCGCGGAAGCTCTGCTTGCGAAATTCCCGTTGGGTGGGCAGTATGCGCTATTTGCCAGAAAGCCCTGCTAACGCAGCATCAGAATACGATTCGCTTCGCTGTCCCCGACATACAGAACGCCTTTGGCGAACAACACCGAGTGCGGACGGTTCAGCTTGCACTTTAATGGATCGGGTTCCGGCCCGTCCCCCTTCTGGCCCGTTCCGAGCACGGTGGTGATGATTCCGGTTTTGAGATTGATCTTGCGGATCGCGTGGCTCTCGGTATCGGCGACATACAGGTTGTCGGATCCGAGCGCGAGCCCCTTGGGGCCTGCCAGCCGCGCCGCGCCGCCCGTAGCCGAGGCGCCGAATTTGGCTTGAAGCGCGGGTCCGCCGTCGCCGCTGAAGCCCAACTCTCCCGTACCGGCCAGGCGATGATAGGTCTGGGTCTGCGCGTCGATCCGATAAATGGCGTTGCCCTCGCGCAGCGCCAGGTATAGATCGCCATTGGCCGCCCGCACGATGGTGCGCGGCCCGGTCACCGGTGCTCCCTTCACCGGCGCGCCCTCCGGAGTCTCCTTCGTTTCGCCGGTTCCGGCGTAAGTCTCGATGATCCCGGTATCCAGATGCAGCCGCCGGATGCGATGATTCCCGATGTCGCAAATCAGGATCGAGCCGTCGCGATCGAGGACGATACTGTGCGGCTGGTTGAGCTGGGCCTTGGTGGCCGGCCCTCCATCGCCCGAAAATCCACGCATTCCGGTGCCGGCGGCTGTCGAAATAACTCCGGTCTTCATGTCGATTTTCCGGATAACGTGATTGTCGCGTTCGGCGATGTACAGGTCGCCCTGGGCGTCGAACAGCAGCTCATGGGGCATGTTCAGCGAGGCATCGACCGCTGGGCCACCGTCGCCTTTGTACCCCTTCTGGCCGTTGCCGGCGATGGTGGTGACGCGCTTGGTGGCCAAGTCGATTCTGCGGATTCGGGAGTTTTCCAAATCGCAGAAGTACAGCGCGCCGTCCGGGCCGATGGCGAGGCCGTAAGGATTATTCACCTCGGTGCCGGAGAATCCGGCTTGGCCGGTCCCGATGAGCGTGGTCACGGTTGCGGCGACCGAATCGGTTCCGGCGACGGTCATCAAGGCGCACACGAGGACAGGGCTGCACAGCAGGATCTTCATCAGTAACAATGTAACCCCGCGGAAGGTGAGGCTGTGAGATTATGAGGGCGGGAAGTCACCGGGCGGCTCGGGCGTCCATACCGGGCCTGTGGGTGGCGACGTTCTCGCCCTCAAGCTGCAATCATCGGCTTAAACTCTCCTGGACCCTATAGGAGAACCGTACGGATCGTACCAGGACGAGATCGTCCTATTACTGGACATCGGCGGTAGAACTAAACTGGGGTTCCGGCGGCCGGGAGCCAGCCATCTACGTAGTACCAGCAACTTAGCGACTCGTCCGGCGCATCATTAACTTGATCGCAAAAAGAGCGGGGTGACAATCGGACAGTGCGTTCTGCCGTTATTGTTCCGGCGACCACCGCACTCTTTTAATGAGACCGTGACTGAGTTTTCTCAAGGACCGAAATCGGTCATACTGCGTTTGAAGGGATCACCTCTTGACCACGTCCAACATCAAGGCCTTTTTGGCCGCTGGCGTTATTGCCACTCTCACGCTCACTCTCATTTCCACGGTCAGCGCCCAGCAGCCGCGCGCGGTGGACAATAAAGTTCTCAAAACCGCCGGTACCGCCAAGGACGCCATGCCCGGCACCTGGCTCACCTACGGCCACAGCCAATCGGAACAGCGCTACAGCCTGTTGAAGCAAATCGACGAGACCAACGTCGGCAAGCTGGGCCTGGCCTGGACGGCGCCGATCGCCGCAGCGGGAGGCCGCGGTGGCACCGAAGGCACGCCTCTGATGTGGAACAACACGATCTATCAATCCATGGACAACAGCATCGTCTACGCCCTCGACGCGCGCACCGGCGAACAGAAGTGGATGTACGATGCCAAGATCGATCCCATCACGCCGAGCCATATGTGCTGCGGCACACACAATCGTGGGCTCGCGATCTCGGACGGCAAGATCATCCTGGCTGCCAACGATGCCCGGCTGATCGCGCTCGACGCCATCAGCGGCAAGGAATTGTGGCAAAGCAAGGTCGCGGACATCCATCAGTACTACTCATTCACCATCGCGCCCCGCATCGCGGGCGATAAGGTGATCGTCGGTGTGGGCGGCGGCGAGTATTTCATTCGCGGCTTCTTCGCGGCGTACAACCTCAAGGACGGATCGCTCGCGTGGAAGTTCCACACGGTTCCGCCTGCCCCCGGCCAGCCCTTTGAGGACAAGGATCAGGAAAAGGCATCCAAGACCTGGGTCGGCGACTGGGCGAAGTACGGCGGCGGCGGCTCGGTGTGGGACGGCCTGGTGTATGACCCCGAAACCAACCTGGTATTTGCCGGGACCGGGAACCCCGAGCCTTGGCCGGAGGAAATGCGCGGCATCCCGAAATCGGACTTCGGGAAGTGGGACAACCTCTATACCTGCTCGATCATCGCCGTGGATGCGAACACGGGCAAGCTGAAGTGGTATTACCAGACGGTTCCTGGCGACGCGTGGGACTTGGACTCGGTGGGCGGCTTCATCATGGCCGATGTCCAGATCGACGGTAAGACGCGCAAGGTGATCATGCAGGCTCCCAAGAGCGGCGTGTTCTATATCCTCGACCGGACCAACGGCCAGTTCATCTCGGCCGAGCCGTTCGTCCCGGTGAACTGGGTGACCGGCTTCGATAAGAGCAAGAATGGCCGGCCGATCATCAATCAGGACGCCTACTACGATCAGACGAACTCGGTCGCGATCTACCCGGGCGGAGGCGGCGCGCACAACTGGTCGCCGATGTCCTATAACCCGAACGCCGGCTTGGTCTATCTTCCGTACAGCGCCGGCACCTACACCTTCAACGCCGCGAAGGAACCCGATCCCAAGGCTGGCGGTGGAGCGCATGGCCTGGGTCGCGGCGGTCAGGACAAGAAAACGACCCCGATGCCGATCTGGGGCCCCGACAACGTCGGTCGCGGTGGCTTGCAGGCCCGCGATCCCAAGACAAACACGATCAAGTGGGTGAAGCCGGGCAGGGGCACCGGGTCGAGCGGCGGCACGATGACCACGGCCAGCAACCTCCTGTTCCAGGTTGCGGGGACTACGCTGTACGCCTACAAGGCGGATACGGGTGACGAACTGCTGGCGCTGCCGTTCAACCTCCGTGGTGGGGCGGCCCCGATCACCTACATGGTCGATGGCACGCAGTACATCGGGTTCGCGAGCGGCACCGAGTTCATGGCGCTGAAGGTCGGTGGTACGGCTCAAATGCCTCCACCCCTGCCGCCAGTTCAGTTTGGTCGTGGCCGCGGTGGCCGGGGTGCTCCGGCCCCCGCTCCGCCGGTCCAACAGCCACACACCAACTAGACGCTCTTGGCGTGCAGCGGACAAACGTCAGGCAGGGATTGCGATGTTAGCAACTCGCCTTGTCGATCATCGCGCGGACGGACGAGCTAATCCCAAACACCATTCTTTTTGGCCAAGTCGACATCGCCAGGGCTTCGCATCAGCGTCTCGTGGATTGCGTTGATAGCCCGGTAAACAGCCTCCGTCTAGTATCCGAAGTACTATTTGCTGGAGAGATGGCAATACGCGTGTCAAATACCAAGCGAGGAGGTGTATGATTGCTGTTTACGGATTCAAAAACAACATTTCGGGAGTAAATCAAGTGAAATTTATTGCCTTAACGCCGATAGCCAGCTCCATTCGCTACGCAATCGTGGCCGTACTACTGGGCACGGCGTCAACGACAGTGGCGCGCGCCGCGACGATCTTCGACGATTTTGGTCCTGGGAACGGGTATAACAGCGGTTCCGGCTATAACGTGAAGGGACTCGGCTGGGTCGGGGGATCTAGCGTTTCTTATATAGCCTTTACGCCTTCCGTAAGTGTCTCGCTCACTAGACTCGACGTTGCCTTGTCGTACGCTGGTTCTGTCGGCACCAACTCGGCCGTGATTACGCTCATGTCCGACTGGTTTGGATTGCCCTTCGGGACGCAGCTCGGAGCGTGGACGGTTAACAATCTTCCTAATCTCCCCAGTTGCTGCACAGTACAGACGGTCGTCCCCATTTCGCCGACTATTCTTCTCGCGGGCACCCAGTATTGGATCGGCGCTGGCCCAGGCGCGGCCGATACTGTCGCTGCTTGGAATATGAACTCTACTGGCGCGACCGGAAAAGTCGTCACCGTCTTCGCCAACAATCCGGGATGCAATTGCAGTGGTTACATCATGGATTTGAACGATCCGCTCCCCGCCTTTGATGTCATCGGTAATCCGGTACCCGAGCCTGCGGCGGGATGGCTCGCTGCACTGGGGCTCGCTGGGCTCGGATTCGTCCATAGACACCGCAGTTTCGGTCGAGGTCGTAGGGGTGGTCCGCCGCCGGCTCAAGAGCCACAAACCAACTAGCCCGGCGCGATATCGACTACGACTTGGCCTTTCTTGTGGCCGGCTTCTGCATAGCGGAAAGCCGACGCGACAAGTTGCACCGAGGAGGACCTTTGAGACTAAAGAAGCAGGCGCAGAAGCCCGCCAAGAGCGCTACCGTGACCGGCAAAGGGGTCGCGGGATTCACTGCCGAGGAACGCCTCGCCATGAAGGAGCGCGCCCAGGAGCTGAAGACGGAAGCGCGCCGGGGCCAACGCGCCAAGAAGACCGATGGGGAAGGCGACGTACTCGCGAAGATTGCCGAGATGCCGGAACCGGATCGCGCCATGGCCGAGCGGATTCATGCCATCATCAAGGCCAGCGCGCCATCGCTCTCGCCGAGAACCTGGTACGGGATGCCCGCGTACGCCAAGGACGGCAATGTCGTCGGCTTCTTCCAAAGCGGGCACAAGTTCAAGGCGAGATACGCGACCTTCGGCTTTAGCGACAAAGCGAACCTCGACGCAGGAACCGTGTGGCCGGTCGCCTTTGCGCTCAAAGAGTTGCCCCCCGCCGACGAGGTAAGGATCGGCGCGCTGGTGAAGCAAGCGGTGAGCAGATTTTGAGCTTTATGCTGTACCATTTGCCGCCGGAACGACGCCCCTTCAGCTAGGCGCGCTGACCTCCGGTGTTCCCGCATGGCGACCCCTGGCAGTTCAGAGTTTTTTGTGCTAAAAGGGTATGGCTCCTTATGATGAACATGCGACTGCAAATCTTTGATAACGCAATGGGTTGCATGATATGAAGCGTTTCATTTTTGGGAGCGCTCTGGTGGTTCTGATCGCCTCTTTGGCGTTTTTGCAGAACAGAGCCGTGGGGCAGACGCCCGCCGCTACCGCACCGGATCCGCATCGCGCGATGCTGAACACCTACTGCGTCGGCTGCCACAACACGCGCTTGAAGACCGGTGGCATCGCGTTCGACGCCCTGGACCTGCAAGCCGCGCCGGATGACGCGCAGATCTGGGAGAAGGCGCTGCGCAAGCTGCGCGGACGGTTGATGCCTCCCCCAGGCAATCCCCAGCCTGCGCAGAAAGATATCGATTCGTTCATTGCCTGGATGGAGAATAACCTCGATTCCCATGCCAAAGGTCAGACGGCGGGGTATGTGCCGATCGAGCGCCTGAGCCGCACGGAGTACGCCGCTTCGGTCAAAGCTCTAGTGGGTGTGGACGTGAATACCAAGGACGTCCTGCCGCAGGATATCCAGGTCGGGGGGTTCGACAACATTGCGGCTGCTTTGAGCATCTCGCCCGCGTTCCTCGATCAATACATCACGGCTGCCCGGCATATCGCGAAACTTGCGGTGGGTAATCCTAATCCTCTCGTTTCCAACGTCAGGTACACGATCGCCGCCAATCAAGATCCCGATCTCCCGCTGCCTCTCGGCACCCGCGGAGGCATTGGGTTCAAGCACAACTTCCCGGCCGACGGCGAGTATCGCATCAACATTGTGGACGTGGGCGCCGCGCAGGCCCTCTACACCGGCCCGCTGGAGAATGAATGCACGCTGGTCGTCATGATCGACGGCAAGATCGTGGCCAGAAAGGACGTGGGCGGGCCTGCCGACCTGGCACTGGCCGAGCGCAAGGCCGGCGCGGGACGCGACGAGATCACGAACCGCTTTCACAACCTTCCCGTGCACGTCGATGCCGGCGTGCGCAACGTGGTGATCGCGTTTATCGACCGTTCGCACGTGGAGTCCGATGAGAACGTCGCCGGCGGTGGCTTCGGAGGCGGTGGCGCCGCCCGCTTGGTGCGAATGGCCGAAGGTGTCGAAGTCATCGGGCCCTTCCATCCCACCGGGATCTCGAAAACTCCCAGCCGCGCTTTGATCTTTGTTTGCGATCCAAAAACAGCAGGCGACGCCGCCTGTGCCAGACAGATCACGGAGAATCTGGCACGTCGCGCGTTCCGCCGGCCGGTTACCGCGGACGATGTGGCCAGCCTCATGCCGTTCTATGAAGCCGGGCGTGAGAATGGCGGAAGCTTCGATCAGGGAATCGAGCAAATCGTGGCGGCCGTGCTGGCCAGCCCCGAGTTCCTGTTTCGCGCGATTCGCGGACCTAAGAACGCATCCCCACACACCGAGTTCTCCCTCACCGATCTGGAATTGGCTTCCCGTCTTTCCTATTTCCTGTGGAATACCGGTCCGGACGAGGAACTGCTGAAGCTCGCCGCAGCGGGCAGGTTAACCAAGCCCGGAGTAATGGACGCACAAGTGAAGCGCATGATGGCGGATCCCAAGGCCTCCAGCCTGGTCACCAGTTTTGCAATGAAGTGGCTGAACATCGCCGATCTGGATGCCGTCAAGCCGGACCCGATGCTGTTCCCGGTGTTCAACGATCAACTGCGGCGCGATTTCTCGGCGGAAGCGGCAGATTTCCTCAGCAGCATTCTTCTGGAAAACCGGAGTGTCCTGGATCTCCTGTCGGCCAACTATACGTTCGTGAATGACCGGCTGGCTCGCCACTACGGGATTCCAGACGTTACCGGCAGCCAATTCCGCAAAGTTACGGTGGCCGAGAAAGAGCGCTGGGGCCTGTTGGGAAAGGGTGCGGTGCTTCTGCGGACGTCCTATGGCGACCGCACCTCTCCGGTGTTGCGGGGAGCATGGGTGCTCGATAAGCTGATGGGCACGCCTCCATCGCCTCCTCCGCCAAACACCGCGACCGATCTTTCGCAAAAGGCTGGCGAGGCGCCGAAAACGGTCCGGGCGCGGCTCGAGCAGCACCGCGACAAGGCAGCCTGCAGGCAGTGCCACGGTGTCATCGATCCAATCGGTTTGCCTCTGGAGAGCTTCGACGCAATCGGGCAGTTCCGGACGGTTGACCGCCAGGCCAACAACGCCCCGATCGATGCCAAGACGGTGTTGCCGAGCGGCGTACCGATCAACGGTCCTGTGGAACTGAGCGCTCAACTGGCTTCTCGCCCTGCGGTGTTCGCGCAGACCGTGACAGAGAAGTTAATGATGTACGCTCTCAACCGGGAACTGGAGTATTTCGACATGCCTCAAGTTCGTGCGGTGGTTCGTGGGGCTGCGAAAGATCATTACAAGTTTTCTTCGATCGTTTTGGGAATCGTGAATACGGACGCTTTCCGTAAGCAGGGCCCGTCGCCCGCGGCGAAAGAAGGCGGAGCGAAGTCTGGAGCGGCAAATTAACGGATCGTGGATTTTTAGGAGCTCATAACCATGTTCATCACCAAGAAACATCTTTCCCGCAGGACGGTGCTGAAAGGCGCCGGAGTGAGCATGGCGTTACCGTTCCTGGATGCCATGGTGCCCGCCTCCACGGCGCTGGCCCAAACCGCCGCGGTACCCAAGATGCGGACTGGTTTCTTCTACATTCCCCACGGCGCGATCATGGGCAACACGTCGCATGGCCCGGCGATGGATCGATGGACGCCCAGCGCTTCGGGCGCCGATTTCAAGCTGAGCCCGATTCTCTCTTCGCTCGAGCCATACAAGAAGTACGTGTCGTCTTTCGGGAATCTGGAAAACGCGGCCAGCGCGGGCTCGGTTCACACGCTCAATCCCGCAACGTGGCTCAGCGCCACCCGTCCGGATACCGGCGGTCCCCGCGCGCACATGGCCACGACGCTCGATCAGGTGATCGCGAAGGTCATTAGCCAGGACACACCGCTTCCTTCCCTGGAAGTCTCCTCGGAAACCACGAACCAGGTCTCGGCGGGCGGCGGCGGCTCCTACACAACGCTATCTTTCCGCAACGCAGAGTCGCCTCTGCCCATGGAATACAATCCGCGGAAAATCTTTTTGCAGCTGTTCGGGGAGGGCGACACGCCGCAGGAACGTGCATCCATCAGCCGCCAGACCAATAGCATCCTCGATCTGATGCTCGACCGCACCAAGAAGCTCCAGGGTGAACTGGGAAGCAGCGACCGGGCAACTTTAGATGGTTACCTGGACAGCGTTCGCGAGATTGAGCGGCGCACGCAGAAGGCAGCCGGATCGAATCTTTCGAAGATTCAGATCCCCAATGCTCCGGTCGGGGAACTGGAGGATTTCGCCGAACAGGTCAAGTTGATGTTCGACCTGATCGCTCTGGCCTATCAGGCGGACCTGACCCGCGTGGCTTCCTACATCATGGTCGCGGAAGGAACCAACCGGACCTACAACCATATTGGCGTTCCGGACGCCTTCCATCCCGTGTCGCACCACGCCAACGATTTGGACAGAATCAACAAGCTGGTCAAGATCCAGAGTTGGCACGTGGAAAAATTCGCGGAGTTCCTGGCCAAGATGGCGGGAACGCAGGATGGGGATGGAACTTTGCTCGATCATTCGATCTTCATGTACGGATCGAACATGAGCAACAGCGACCTGCACAACAATTATCCGGAGCCGAACATTCTGGTGGGCGGCGGCAACGGCAGGATGAAGCTCGGCGGCCAGCACATCGTGCTGCCTGAGCGCACACCGATCGCGAATCTCCACCTGACCATACTGCAGAAGGTGGGGGCGCCACATGAAAAGTTCGGCGACAGCACCGGCGTCATTCCGGGCGTCTAGGAATCAGGGGGCCGCAGGTGAGTAGCAGATTCGATCGCAGAGAAGTATTAAAAGGCGCGATGGCGGGAGTGTTCACTCTGTGGGCATCTCCTCGTATTCTCAAAGGCCAGCAGGCCGGCGCTGGCCGCCTACCCGATAGGTTCGCCCTATTCGACGGAGGGGGCGCCAATGTACTGGTTTTCTCCACCGGTGAGGCGCTCATATTGGTAGACAGCGGCGCTCCCAAGTCCGGCGACCAGGTGATGGCCGGACTCAAGAGCATGGCCGCAGGCGCTAAAGTCCAGACACTTTTCAATACCCACTATCACGCCGATCAGACGGGCAACAACGAAATGTTCGCGTCAGCGGGGGCAAAAATCATCGCGCACCAGCGCACTCTGCAGTGGATGTCGTCGGACTACTGGGTTCCGGCCGAAGAGCGCTACGAAAAAGCCCGTCCAATAGCCGCGCGCACCACCGAGACGTTTCTGACCACCGGCTCCCTCAAAGCGGGCGACGAACAGATCGACTACGGATACCTGATTCTGGCCCACACCAGCGGCGATCTTTACGTCCACTTCAAAAACGCGAATGTGATGGCAGTAGGCGATGTCGCCTCGCCGCAACGCGATCCGGCGCTCGATTATTTCACCGGAGCTTGGATCGGGGCCCGGGTGGACGCGATGGACACGGTTCTCAAGCTCAGTAATGAGCAGACCAGAATCGTGCCCGCGTACGGTCCCGTCATGAGCCAGGCCGAATTCAAGGCGGAACGCGACATGATGGAAGAGGTTCGGGCGCGCCTTTTCAAACAAGTTCGCGAAGGCGACGGTCCCAAGGACATGTTGGAGGGCGGCGTTCTGAAGGGCCTCGCCCGGACGTGGAAAGATCCGTACAAATTCTTGTATGACGCATGCAAGGGTCTGTGGGCTCACGAGGACAAACTGGACCCCAATGTCGTTTAGGAGGAAAGCGTGAAACGCTGGATTCTCGCGGTTTTCTGTGTGGTCGCGGCCGCTGCACCGATTCTGGCGCAGGCCCAGAAGTCTTCTCTTGCCGATCTCATTCAAGCGGGAAACCGCAAGGCGGCGCTCGACCAGATTCGCGCGGGCGCGGATGTGAATGCGGCGCAGCCCGATGGCACGCGCCCGGTTCACTGGGCGGTCTATAGGGTGGACTATGAGCTGCTCGATGCGCTGATCGCCAAGAAGGCGAAAGTGGACGTCACCAATGAGTTCGGGTCCAGCCCGCTCGCGGAAGCCGCCAAGCTGGCCGACGCCAGGATGGTGAAAACGCTGCTGGCCGCCGGTGCGCGCCCCGACAGCGCCAATCTGGACGATGAGACAGCGCTGATGGTGGCGATTAAGACGGGGGATTTGCCCATCGTCGAGATGCTGATCAAAGCCGGCGCCAAGGTGAACGTGATCGAGAAATTTCACGATCAAACGCCGTTGATGTATGCTGCCGCCGCGCCCAAAAACGCGGACGCGATCGTGAAGCTGCTCCTTTCCAAAGGCGCGGACGTGAAGCCTCGGGCGCTGTACACCGACTGGCCCAGCCAGATTTCGTCGGAACCCCGCTCGCAGTATCGTCCCGTCGGAGGACTGACCGCGTTGCTGTATGCGGCGCGCGATGGCTGCTATGGCTGCGTCGAGGCGCTGATCGGGGCCGGCGCCAATGTGAATGAGCCGAGTCCGGAAGGCGTGACTCCGCTGCTGACCGCCCTCGATAACGGATATAACGATGTCGCCAAGCTGTTGTTGGATCGGGGAGCAAATCCCAACATCTGGGATTGGTGGGGGCGGACGGCCCTCTACATCGCGATCGATAGAAAAGAGGCCGCTGCCGGCGGGCGAGGCGGAGGGTTCGGAGGCCGTGGAGGCGCTCCGCGCGGCGGCCGCGGCGGGCGAGGCGGACCTCCCCCGGTGCTGGCGCCTCGCAGTTCAGGTCCGCCCGTTTCCAGCATGGAAATGATCACCACCCTGCTGGCCGCGGGTGTCGATCCGAATCCGGAGCTGAATATGCATCGTCCCAGCCGGGGAGGCAACAGCGGGCGCTTCTCAGAGGAACAGTTGAGCACGGGAGCCACGCCTTTGTTTCGCGCGACCCAGGGCGGCGATATGGAAGTGATTCAAGCCCTTCTGGTCAAGGGGGCGAACCCCAACGTCAACACCATGGGTTTGACGGCATTCCTGGTTGCGGCCGGCGTTGGACCCGGTAGCCGCGGCGGGACTGGCATTGCCGCACAGGGAGCCGCCGGTGGCGCGGTGAATACGGGGGTCATGGACGCGCTGCTCGAGCATGGCGCCGATGTGAATGCTCAAGTCACGGGCACGAAGACCTACTCTATGCGCGTTTCCCGCGCGCCTTCCGCGAACGAAGGCATGTCGGCTCTGCATGTAGCAGCTCAGACTGGCAAGGTGGATCTGGTGCGTTACCTGCTCGGCAAAGGAGCCAATCCTGAGCTCGTCGACGCCAACGGCCACAAGGCGATCGACTTGTTAAGCGCCGCGGTGGCCGGCGGCGGTGCGCGAGGCAGAGGATCTCCAGCTGCTCCCGCAGCTGCGGGAACGCCTCCGGGCCGCGGTGCTGCTGCGGCCGGTGCATTTCCTCCTGCTGCTGGAGCCAGAGGTGGCCCCGGAGGTCGCGGCGGCCGTGGAGCTGCACCTGTCAGCCCAGCCACCGTGGCCGAGATTCGCACTCTTCTTGAGGACGCGGCCTCCAAGAAATAATACGGGATTCGCTACAGTATCCTGCCGGCCTAGCCGGGGCTCGTCTCAGGCGCCGACAATCTGCACGCTGATTCCTTCCGGATCGAGGATGTGAAACCCCGCATCCAGATTGTCTTCCGGAGTTACCCCGCGGGCTTTCAGTTCCCGCGTCACCGCTTCCCTATTAAAGTTCTCGACCCCGATCGCAAAATGATCCACCAGACCGGTAGGACTTTTGTGATGGAGAGACACCAGGGCTCTTCTTCCCGTTCCCAGGCGCACGATTTCGTTGGGCTTGTCTTCACTGACGGTCGTCAGTCCGAACATCGTTTGATAGAAAGCAATGGAACGCGGCAGATCGCTGACCTGAATGCTCACGTGGTCGATCTTCGCCGCTTGGATGCCGGTGCCTGGCACTTGGGCCTCGGATCCACCGCTGGCCGCGGTCAGCATCGCCAGACCCTGGATCAATCCCCGGCGCGTGAGTGCCCCTTTCTCAAAGCGATTCAACAGATTTGAAATGATGGCTTCCATTCAGCCTCCTGGTGTGAATTTGGACCTCGTACGGCTGATCTGCAAACAGTCTACACGGAATGCGGGAGCGCGATGGCTGCGATCTTGGGACGAATGGCGCATACCTGCGCTCGAGATGGGAATCTTAGATAAAATCGATATTCATGAAACAGCTAACGTCGAAGTGGATTTCGTTTCTTTCCGCGGCGGCCGTCGTCGCGGCGTTCGCAACCCAGCCCATACAGGCGGAGCTGCTGGAGAAGACCAAGAAGGTGGCGGGCACCACGGTCTCCTACAAAGTCGTTCTTCCCAAGGGATATGATCCCGCGAAGACGTATCCAGCGATCCTGGCTTTCGGCGGAGGTCCGGAAACCATGAACACTGTGGACGGTGTTCTCAACCGCAACTTCCGCGCGGAGGCGGAAAAACGGGGCTACATCGTGGTCGCTCCCGCCGCGCCGAACGATCAGTTGTTCTTCGAAGGCGGGGATCGCATTTTCCCTGAGTTCCTAAAGATGATCCTGGCGGATTACAAGATACAAGACAACAAGTTCCATATCGCCGGGCCATCCAACGGCGGAATCGCCGCATTCCACGTCGCGGCCGCGAATCCTCAGTACTTCTTGTCCGTGACCGCCTTCCCTGGATACATGTGGGAGCCCAGCACGGCCAAACTCCAGGCGATTTCGAAGATGTGCGTCTTCATGTATGTCGGCGAGAACGACCCATACATGTGGCATTCGGAAATGAAGAAGGAGGCCGAGGTGCTGCGCTCCATGGGAACGGTCGCCCGCTATACGGTCGAGAAAGGCCAGCCGCACCGGCTGGATACGCTGGCAGGCGCCAATGCCGGGCGCTTGTTTGACGGATTCGAGGAAACCAAAAAAGGTTGCAGTAAGTAGGACTGACTCCTTATCGCACCATGTGGCCGAGGTCCTTGTTGTTTTCCATGCAGATGAAGTCGATCATTTCGGTGTCGAGCAGGGACCTCAGGTGCAGGGCCGCCGTCCACGGTTTGGTGAACACCTTGGGGTCCGTGACGGTCACATCGACGTCGAGGCTGCCGAAGTTGGGGCGCCGGATGCGCTCCGTGACGCGCGCTTCGCTCGAAAAGAAATTGCCGGCCGTGTCGAGCCAGGAATCGTCGCGATAGCCCGCGGATTCAACCACCAGCGTGTCGCCTTCCCAGTGGGCCACGGAGTAACCGTCCCACGTGGGCAGCATATCGTCGGGGAGTTTGCGGCCGTCGAAAAAGATCTGCCGGTAGCTGGCATTGAATTCGTGCAGGATGACGAGCTGGGTGGGACTCTGGAAAATCTTCTGGCTTTCGGGGAAGGCCCAGGCGCGCGGGTAGTTGGGGGGCATGCAGTGCGTGTGGGGATCGAGGAAGCCGACGTCTTTGGAGCGACTCTTGAAGAGATCCGCTGCCCACGGTTGGTAGGGGAGGCCGCCCTTGAGGCCCGCCGCGAAGTTCACCAATTGCGGCGTCAAGGGAAGTTCGGTGCACTGCACGCCGCGGTTCTTGGCATCACAGGGCAGGACGTCGCGCGGAGCCCACATGCCGGAAAAGTCGGGCTTACCATCGGAAGTTTTCGGCGCGGGGGCGGTGAGATACGGCTTGCCATCGCTGGTACGAGGAATTCCAGGCGTTGGCAAGTTGAGCCACTGAGCGGCAACCGAGCTGGCAAGGAGAATCGAGAGGCTGATAAAGCGCATCGGTGCCATGATAAGCCAAGAAAGACCGGGAAGCTATCGGGGCCGGGACGGCCTGTCGACCTTATGAGATTCTCATGACTATGCGATATCGAGCGGCAGTACCACTGATTACGTTCCTGGTGGCGGCGACGGCATTTGGCCAGTTCCCTTCGCCGACGCTAACCGACATGACCACCAAAGTTTCCGAGCACGTCTTCATGACGCCCGGATTTCCCAACGTCGTTTATGTAGTGGGCGATCACGCGACCCTGGTTGTGGATACCGGGCTCGGCAACAAGAATGGGGCGTTGGTGGCACGCATTGCCAAACGGCTCTCGAAAGGCCCGAAACTGTTCCTGACGACGACACACTATCATCCGGAACACGCGGCCGGCATCGGTGGGTTTCCCCCGGAGACGGTGCTCATTCGCCCGACCGTACAGCAGCAAGAACTGGAAAGAGAAGGCGAGCAGACCATGACGTTTTTTCGGAATTCACCGCAGTTCGCTCCCTCTTTGCAAGGATTGGGACCGTTGCGGCCCGCCGATGTGACGTTTGAGACAGAAGCGAAGTTGGAGTTGGGCGGCGGAGTTACTGCGCGGCTCATGTTCTTGGGTGCGGGACACACGGCGGGCGATGAACTGATTTTGGTTGCACCGGACCGGGCCTTGATCACGGGGGATATCGTGCAGAACAAGGTGGTGCCGTCCGTAGCGTCGTCGGGAGGCAGCTTTGCCAGTTGGTTGACGGTGCTGGATAAGCTTGTTCCGCTGCAGCCCCGCGTGGTCATACCGACGCACAGCAAGGTGGGCGATGCATCGCTGATTACGTCCGAGGCCGCATTCATACGCGACATGCAGGGCCGGGCAGCGGCGCTGAAACGAGCCGGCGTTTCCCCCACCGAGGCCGTCACGCGATTGACCGGGTTGTTCAAGACGAATTACCCGGATTGGGCCGCAAACACCGATTGGCCGAATGTGAGTTCCATGACCGGGTTCGTCAACCGGCTCTATGCGGAGGCTCGTGATTAGATTCGCGGCTACTTCTTGGGAGCTGTGCTGGTATTCAGCGCACCAGAGTACCAGAGTAACGGGGACGGACGGGACCGTCCCATAAGCACGCACTGGCGGCGTTACTCGGTTCATAAGCCTGCGCGCGTGAGATGGTGCGCCCTGGGGGACGATTTCAGAACATCTTTCTGATGAGTAAAGGGGCTTTGGCCTGGATTGCTCCCTCTCACTCCCTCATCATCCACCTTTCGATGAACGAGGTTCTTCGAACGAAGATCACGATCTCCCCGGGCTTCGCCGTGATCTCTTCCAGTTTCTTCAGATTCGGGCGGCAGTACGGCTCGCCTTTGTCGTTCTTGCCATTCAGACCGTTCAGAACGCCGATTCGCAAAACTTCATCGACGGCGAACACTGACGGGCGGTCGCACGGAAAACATTCATAGCTGTCCACAACTGCCTCTACGAAATTCGGAAGCGGCTGTGTGATGTTGAAGCGCGCTCTGCCATCAGTTGCGGTTGTCAGATACTTGATGCCGGTCAACCACCGCTGCTGCGCCGGGACATTGCTGAGCCCACCCAGTAGGCTGACGTCGCAGTTCTTGACCCCAGCACCGGTGGTGACGTTGATTGCCCGTACCGAAATCTCTTCAGCGAAAGCGGTCTGTGCGGCCGCAAAGGCGCAAATCGGTATGAGAAGCGCGTGGAAGGGTTTCATGGCGATGGATAACAACCGCTGTCGACCGAGCACGTATTAGGAATCCGGGACAACGACTCCCTCCTCGTTTCTTCTAAAAGGCCGTCTTCAAGCGACACGGAAGGAATCCGGGACAACGACTCCTTCCTCGTTTCTTCTAAAAGGCCGTCTTCAAGCGACACGGAAGGAATCCGGGACAACGACTCCTTCCTCGTTTCTTCTAAAAGGCCGTCTTCAAGCGACACGGTAGGACCTCCTGCGAAGCCCGATTCAGGAAAAAGGAGCAGACGGCATTGCTTGCGAGAGCCATCGAGCTTCTCCCTATTGGGAAACTCTGTCGTCTGCCATTTTACATCCCCCGGAAATTGAACGCAGACCGACAAGGAGAGGCCACCGATGCCCGTCAGTTGCTAAATTTGTGGTGCGCCCGGAGGGACTCGAACCCCCGGCCTACTGGTTCGAAGCCAGTCGCTCTATCCAGCTGAGCTACGGGCGCATTGCCTCATCGTATCATCCTATAGGGTAGCGATTCTGCATTCGTGACTCACCATGGCCGTGGAAACTGAAATCAAATTGCGCCTGCCCCGGGGCGCCGTGAGCGCCAGAGCACTCCTCGAACAGCACGGCTTCCACGCCACCGGCGCGCGGCAGCTGGAGACCAACCAGACGTTCGATCTGCCCGCGGGCGAACTTAGGCAGAGTGGCCGTCTATTGCGGCTGCGCTCGGCCGGCGACCGTTGGATTGTGACCTTTAAAGGCCCGCCTCACGGGGCCGGTTATAAGTCCCGCGAAGAGATCGAAGCCGACGTATCCGATGGCTCCACGTTCGCGCAGATCCTGGACAGGCTTGGCTATCGGCCTTCCTTCGCCTATGAGAAGTTTCGCACCACGTTCGAAGCCGCCGGCGAGGACGGAATCGTCATGTTGGATGAAACTCCGATCGGCGATTTCCTGGAACTCGAAGGTCCGGAGTACTGGATCGATCAAACGGCGGAAAGGCTCGGGTTTGCTCCTGCCGATTACATCACATCCTCTTATGCAGCACTTTACGAGGAACATCGGCGAACCCATGCGACAGTACCTCGCGACATGAAGTTCCATCGCCCTTAGGCAAAACGACCCTAGTACCTCGGAAGCTATTGTTCATTTGGAAATCGGGTGGTATTCTTCCAATAGATTCGTGGCCAAGATTTTAACAATACGCGAGACCGAAGGCGGCGCGAAGGTGACGGCCGTTAAGGTGACGGCCGTTAAGGTGACGAAAGATGCTTGAACTCATCGTCACCCTGGTCATCACGGTGAGCTCGGTGCTCATGTTCGGCTACTGGTTCCGTTATACCTGTCTGCTGATCCTGAGTGCGGAGACCACGCGCGATTATGCGGCGGACATCGCCACCGCGAATCAGATGAGCTTCCTGCAAGTCCAAGCCGAATTGCGCGATCGACAGCCGGCCGACCTGAATCGCCTGCAGGCTTCTCTCGATCGTGACCTGGCGGTAGTCACCTACTTGATCCAAAATGCCTCCGGGCAGGGCGAGTGGGGCATGGAAGCGCGGATGCTGAAACTCAACTATCGCTTGATGAGCACCTGGTGCAGCGTCAGCCAACGCTTCTCTCCGGAAGCAGGACGCCATGCGTTGGACGAGATGTCCATGATCGTCTCGCACTTCGCCAATTCCCTGGGCGAACGGGCCGCGGCCGGCGCCGCCGCTTAATCGCTTCCAGCGGCTTAATCCTTAAACGACGATCCGTCCGCGGCAGGCACCTGCCAGCGCCCACTCTGCCACTCCAGATTGAAATTCTCGCCCAGGTACACACGGCGCACTTCGGGATCGTTCCCTAACTGGTCCGGCGTGCCGGAGCGGAAGATGCGTCCGTCATTGATGATGTAGGCCCGGTCGGTCACCGCCAGCGTTTCACGAACGTTGTGATCGGTCACCAGGATCCCGATGCCGGAGCGCTTGAGATCGAAGATGATCTTCTGCAGTTCCAGCACTTGAATGGGATCGATTCCCGAAAACGGCTCGTCGAGCAGCAAGTAGCTGGGCTCAATCACCAGGCTGCGGGCGATCTCGACGCGCCGTCGCTCGCCGCCCGAGAGCATGTAACCCTTGCTGTGGCGGACGGTTTCCAGTCCAAGGTCCCGAATCAAGCGATTGGCCCTGTCACGGCGGTCGTGCCGCGAGAGCCGCAGCGTTTCCAGGATCGCCATCAGATTGTCTTCAACCGAGAGCTTCCGGAACACCGACGCTTCCTGCGGCAGGTAGCTGATGCCCTTCCGTGCGCGCTTATACATCGGCTCGGAAGTGATGTCTTCGTCGCCCAGGAGAACCTTGCCCGAATCCGGGGAAATCAAGCCGACGATGCAGTAGAACGAGGTCGTCTTGCCGGCTCCGTTGGGACCGAGCAGGCCCACGACTTCGCCCTGCTGGACCTTGATCGAGACGTTATCGACGACCTTGCGACCGCGGTATGCTTTGGTGATTTCCGCTGTCTGAAGCGCTTTCACAGGCTCTACTTTTTGCGGATAGTACCCTGGGCTGGCTTGTTTGCCTGGCCTTCAACCAGCAGCCTATCATTGTTCGCCCACCAGGTCAATTGCTGGCCGGTGGCGTTGCCTTTCACGCTATCCACCAGTAGCGGCTGGCCTTTTTGCAGGATCACCTTTTGCTCGTCGGCATAGTATTCGGCGTGCTCGGACGTCCCGGTTCGCGTACGAGGGGTCTTACCGGCGGTGGATACGCTCACGATTTTCACCGCGCCGTCGGCGAAGGCCTTATCGAGGGAAGAATCCGAGTCGGCGGGTTTCAGAAAGGCCTGCAGCTCCCGCGAATTCACCGTAAGGGCCGGGCGCGTGAGAACCACCCCGCCTTGATAGACGGCTACGCGCGTATCCTCGGTATACACCAGGTCGCCCGCGCGAACCACGGTGAACATCGGCGCGGCAGGCCCTTTGGATTTGGATTTCTTGTCCTGATTATTCTCCTGCGACTTGTCCGCGAACTGGCTGACCACCTTGCCATGCGCTTCCATCACGCGCCGGTCGCGGTCGATTTCGATCCGGTCCGCATCCACGCGATTGGCGCCCTGCCAGGCTCGGGCGTGTCCTTCATAGCGAATGTGCTTGTTGCCTCCGGTGGAGATCATCTTGTCAGCGACAGCCTGCATCACTTCGTCGTTGGAAAGCATGGCGGACGATGCGCCCTTGCGGTCCGGCTGGCGCGTGGACGACACGTGACCTTCCGCCGTGTAATCTCCCGATTTCTGATTCATCACAATGTGGTCGGCGTTCACCGCGCCGGTGGGATCCAAAATGCGCGCCGAGCCGTCCAGAATCATTAGATCCTTGGACTGATCGAGCGTGGCTTTGTCGCCGCGGGCGCGCCGGTCACCCTCTTCGTACTGGAAATTGGTGGTTTGTTCCAGGTGGACCAGTTCGCTGGTGTTGGGATCGAACGTCGCCAGGATGTCTTTGCTCTGGGTGCGCGTCACGGTCGGCGTGGTCTTCGGCGCTTTCGGAGGACGCTCCGTGACCGTGGTCGCATTGATCGACCGCACCGACTGAATGCGGTTCTCCTTACCGTAGGCTACCCAGATGCGATCGCCCTGCATGGACCGTTTTGGCTGATCGGGCTGGTTGGGAATAAATTCGAGTTTGCCCGGCCCGTCGGTTTCCACGTGTTCGATCTCCTTGCCGCCGGGCCGCATGGCGAGCCGGATCACGTCGCTCCGCAGAACGCGCGTATCGCCGGGCTGAGTCCCGGGTCGCGGGAGCGGAGTCGCCTGCACCACGCTTTTCCCGGTCGCGACGGCGGTTTTGAGCGTGCTTTCTTTCCCCGCGGTCTCGAAATCCATATCCAGGCGGTCGGAATTCACCGTAGTTCGCGCGGTGTCGGATGTCGAAATCAACTGCGCGTGGTCGTGACCATTGATGGTGCGGATCACCATGCCGTCGTCGAAGTTCAGGTTCAATTCGTCCGCGGTATATTCCACTTTGCGGCCCGGATCGTCGTGAATGCCGTGGGCCATCTGGACCCTGGCGAAACGAATGGCCCCCTTATCGAGCTGGACATCGCTCCGGCCGCCTTCCATGTGGAGCGTGTCGCGGGTAAATCTTGAGACGGGGAACAGGACCACTTTCGAATCGCGCTCGGTGTAGATGGCCTGGTCCGCTTCGACATGCATGGGCTTGGCGTCCGGAGTTTTCCCGCGCCAGTCGAGGACCACCTTGCTGTGCAGCTGCAGCTCGCGCGTGCTGGGATCGTATTCGGCGCCCACGGCCGAACCGCTGCCGCGGTCGAAGCCGAACGTTACCGCGCGGTCCGTGGTGGCTTTACCCGTATCGCTGGCAAACCGCATGCCGGAACCGTGGATGCGCAGCAGGCGCCCGGTGGGAGGCTGGCCGTCCGGAACGCCCATGATGATGTCAACTTCGCCATCCGAATAGAGCGTCTTGGCGTCGGTATCGAACTCAGCCTTCTCGGAGCGAATCAGATCCGATTTGTCGCCGTTCTCGTGGAAGAGCTGCAACTCCACCCCCTCCAGTTCGACGGAGGGTTCTTTTAACTCGCGGATGCTCCGGGCGCGAATGGTGAAATGCTTGTGGTCGCCCTTAAATACGGTGTGCTGCCAGTCATTGGCGCGGCCCTCGACGCCCGTTTCAAGCAGCTTGGGATGCACGGGAACCTCTTTTTCAAGGATGTCCCTGCGTTTGACATAGGCGGCGCCAACCACAAAAATAATCGCAACGATGGCGGCGAGGAAAAGCCACCGGGTATGGCGCATACAGATATTTACATGGTAGCGCGCGTGAAAATCGGGATTACAGTACGGCCACCAGCTTCGCCAGCAAGGCCGTCCGGCCGGCGATGCGGTTGATCAGGATGCTTTCGTGTGGGGCGTGCGCGCCTTCGCCGACCGCGCCCAAGCCATCGAGCGTCGGGATCCCCAGCGCCGCCGTAAAGTTGCCGTCCGAGCCTCCGCCGCTCGCGGATTCTTCGAGGTCCACACCGAGTTCCGCGCCCAGCACGCGGGCCGTCTGGAACAATCGGCGGACTCCGGCCGAACGCTCCATCGGCGGCCGGTTCAAGCCGCCCGCGACCTCGACCGCACAGCGCTTATCGAACGGTTTCAAGGACGCAAACTGCCGTTCCAGATATCGCTGAGCGGCCGCGCTGGGAGCGCGCACGTCGACCTCCACATGGCATTCGGCGGGCACCACGTTGCTGCGGGTACCGCCCCGGATCACGCCCGGACTGACGGTGATTCCTTGCGTCAACCGGGTGAACCCAGCAATGCGTTCGATTTGGCGGGCCATCTCGACCACGGCGTTCGCGCCTTTTTCGAAATCGAGGCCCGCGTGCGCGGCGCGCCCTCGAACTGTGATCCGGTAATCGCCGACACCTTTGCGGGCGGTTTTCAGTTTTCCGTCGAGTCCGGTGCCGGGCTCGAGCACCAGCACCGCGGCGCTTTCTCTCGCCGTTTCCTCTGTAAGCAGTCTGGACGACGGGCTGCCCACTTCCTCGTCGGAATTCACCTGCAGGACGACTTTGCGCCGCACCGGCACGTCGAGCTCGCGCAAAATGCGCATCGCGAAGGCGAAGAAGACGAGTCCAGCTTTCATATCGAGCACGCCGGGTCCCCACAAACGCCCGCGGGCTTGCCGGAACGGCATGGTCTTCAGCGTGCCCAGGGGCCAGACGGTATCGGAATGCCCCAGGGCGAGAATCTGGCCCTGTTTGCGTGGGCCGGGCAAATTGAACTCGCACCGGATGTGCCTTCCCGGATACGTCCGGACACGGGCAATATCGCTTACCGTCCCGCTGAACAACTTTATGAACTTGCCGACGCTGGGTGGATGGTCGCTGGGCGATTCGCATTCGACCAATTCTTGAATGCACGCGATCATCTCTTTTTGTTTTGCGCGCGCAGAGCGGAGGAACGAATCCACGCTTGCTATAATAGCGGGACCGCACATGCCTTCTCTGGACATTCAGGCCATCCGCGATATTCTTCCGCACCGGTTTCCGATGCTGCTGGTCGATCGCATCGAGGAACTGGAAGAAGAGCGCGTCGTTGGCATCAAGAACGTCACCGCGAATGAGCCGTTTTTCATGGGGCATTTTCCCGATTTCCCGGTGATGCCGGGTGTGCTGATCGTGGAAGCGATGGCGCAGGTGGCCGGCGTGCTGGTGCTGAGCAGCATTCCCGACCGCCACAAGAAACTGGTGCTGCTGGCGTCCGTGGAACACGCCAAGTTCCGCAAGCCGGTGCGGCCCGGCGACCAGCTTCGCATTGAAATGAAGGTCAGCAAACGCAAAGAGACCGTCGCCAAGATGTACGGCACGGCCAGCGTGAACGGCGTGGTGGTGGCCGAGGCCGAAATGCTGTGCAAGCTGGCCGACCGCCCCTAGGTGTAAGCGGATGCCGATCCATCCGTCCGCAATCGTAGATCCGGGAGCGCGCGTCGATCCTTCAGCGGACGTCGGACCCTACTCGGTGATCGGTGCGGATGTCACCATCGGCGCTCGCACGACGCTCAAAGCTCACGTTTTCATGGAAGGTCCCGCCGAGATCGGCGAAGACAATCTTTTCTTTCCGTACTCAACTGTGGGCGTGGCGCCGCAGGACCTGAAATACAAAGGCGAGCGCTCATCGACCCGCATCGGAAGCAGAAATAAGATTCGCGAGTTCGTGACTATCCACCGGGGCACGGAAGGCGGCGGCATGCTGACGTCGATCGGCGATAACAATCTGCTGATGGCGTATGTCCACATCGCGCACGACGTGCACGTCGGCGATCAGTGCGTTTTATCGAATGCGGCGACGCTCGGCGGACACGTGAATGTCGGCGACTGGGCGTTTATCGGCGCTTCGAGCGGGGTGCATCAGTTCTGCCGAGTGGGGCGGCACGCGATCATCGGCGGATATAGCGTGATCACCCAGGATGTGCTGCCGTTTTCCAACACCGTGACCGAGCGCGAGGCGAAGGTATTCGGGGCGAACAAAATCGGCCTGGAGCGCCGCGGATTCCCCGCCGAAACCGTCGACGCGCTGCACAAGGCGTTCCGGCTTCTGACCCGCTCCGGATTCAACACCTCGCAGGCGGTGGAGTGCATCCGCCAGGAGATCACGGGCTCGTCTGAAGTGGACGAGCTGCTGGAGTTCATCGCGGCGTCGCAGCGAGGATTCGTCAAGTAGTCATGCCATTAGGGATGATCGCCGGCAACGGACGCTTCCCGGTGCTCGCGCTGGAAGCCGCGCGCCAGGCGGGCATGGAAGTGGTCGCCATCGCGATCAAGGAAGAAGCATCGCCCGAAATCGAATCGCTCGCTGTGCGCTGCCACTGGATTTCGCTGGGCGCGCTGAGCAAGCTGATCGACATTTGCAAACAGGAAGGCATCCGGCAGGTGATGATGTGCGGGCAAGTGAAGCACGTCAAGATTTTTTCTTCGATCGTGCCGGACTGGCGTTTGGTGAAGCTGCTGGCGTCGCTCGAAGCCAAGAATACCGATGCGTTGATCGGCGGCGTGGCCAGGATTTTGGCGGACGAAGGCATCACTCTTACCGATTCGACCCTGCTGCTGAAGGATCTTCTTGCCCCTGAAGGCGTTCTGACGCGGCGCAAGCCGTCGTCCGATGAGGAGCGCGATATCGCCTACGGCCGGCGCATCGCCGCCGCACTTTCGGAGCACGATATCGGACAAAGCGTCGCCATCGCTGAGCGGGCGTGCGTTGCCGTCGAAGCCATGGAAGGCACCGATGCGATGCTCCGCCGCGCGGCGTCCTTGGTGGACGGCAAACCCCTGCGGCTGGTCAAAGGGTCGCGGCGCCGCCAGCACCTCCTGTTCGATGTTCCGGTGGTGGGGCCGCAGACCATCGACGTGATGCGCGAAACCGGCACGACCGCGCTGGCCATCGACGCGAGCCGCACGCTGCTGCTCGACCGCGACGAATTGCTCGCGCGCGCCAATGCCGCGGGGATCACGATTGTCGCGGAGTAGATATATCATTGTTCGCATGGCGAGTCTGAAACCCGTTCTCATCTTCACCGCGATTTCTGCCTGTACGTTTGCCGCTCCTGCCAAGAACTGCGGCGATCTGACCAGCGCCAAGTTCGGGGCCGACGTGAAGATCGAATCGGCGACGATGGTTCCGGCGGCCGCGAATCTTCCGGAGCACTGCGATGTTCGCGGCGTCATCTGGCCGGAAGCGAAGTTCGTGGTGAAGCTGCCAACCAACTGGAACAATCGTTTTCAGATGGTCGGGAATGGAGGCTGGGCCGGCACCATCAGCATGGCGGCGGTGGATGCGGCGGTTCGCTTGGGCTACGCGTCCACATCCACCGATACAGGCCACGATGCGCAAAGAGAGCCGGGCGCGATCTTCGCCTATCCCAGCGCCGCGAACCCCAACGCCGCGCGCAAGGTGATCGACCACGGCTATCTTTCCGTGCACGAAACCGCGCTCCTCGCCAAGAAAATGATTCGCGCCTATTACGGAACCGATCCGCAGTATTCCTACTGGGTCGGCTGTTCCACAGGTGGGCGGCAAGGGCTGATGGAGGCGCAGCGGTACCCGGAGGACTTCGACGGTTATGTGATCGGCGCGCCGGTGCTGAACCTGAGCGGCTTGCAGATGAAGGCGATCTGGACCTGGATCGCCGTGGGCCCGGGTCCGGGCGAGATCAAGCCTGAGAAATTTCCCACGCTGGCCGACGCGGTCTATGACAAGTGCGACGCGCTCGACGGCTCGAAGGACGGGTTGATCGAAAATCCTCTGAAGTGCTCCTTCGACCCCGCCAAGGATCTCAAGAGATGCGCGCCGGGCCGGGACGATCCATCTTGTTTCACCGGCGCGCAGATCGCCGCGCTCAAGAAGGTGTACGAAGGGCCTCGCAATTCGGCGGGCAAGCAGCTCTTTCCTGGATTCGTTCCGGGCGGTGAAGTGCTGGCCTCGGGCGGCCGCGGCGGGGCAGCTCCCAAAAGCGGCTGGGACGGAAATTTGAGCGGCAGTTTCAATCTGGGCGATACATTCATGAAGTTCATGGCGTTCGATCCTGCGCCCGGAGCGAACTGGGACTACCACACCTACGACTTCGACAAAGATCCCGCGCGGATGACCGCCGTCAGCCAGATCATCAACGCGACCATTCCCGATCTCACCGCGGTGAAGATGCGCGGCGGCAAGATCGTCCACTATCACGGCTGGGCCGATCCGGGCGTCACCGCTCGCATGTCAGTCGAGTACTACGAAGCCGCGATGAAGACCATGGGCGAGAAAGAGACCAAGGACTTCTACCGCTTCTTCCCGGTTCCGGGCATGTTCCATTGCGGCGGCGGCCCGGGCTGCGGCAACGCCGATTGGCTCACCGCGGTGGTCAACTGGGTGGAGAAGGGCGTGGCGCCCGATATGATCGTCGGCGGGCACGTGGAAGGCGGCAAGACCACGCGCACGCGCCCCATCTGCGCCTATCCCACGGTCGCGCGCTACAAGGGAACCGGCAGCATCGACGCGGCTGAGAATTTCAACTGTACGACTCCCTAAGTAGAAGCCCCTAAGCCGCTACTGCCGCCACGTCGTACCGCCGATGGCTCGATCGTGGATACTTTCTCGCGTTCCTGGGACATGATTGGCGAGAGTTTCTCGGTCCTTCGCAAGGACAAGAAGCTGGTGCTGTTCCCGATCTTGAGCGGGATGTCGACGCTGGCCATCGCGGCCATGTATTTTCTGCCGCTGTTCCACATGGGCGTGCTCGAGCAGTACAAGGCGTATCGCACCGTGGACCCGACGGTCTACGCGTGGCTCTTTCTGTGGTATTGCACCAACTATTTCGTGATCATCTTCTTCAACTGCGCTCTCGCGGCTTGTGCGCAAATCCGCTTTCGTGGTGGCGAGCCGACACTGAAAGCGGGTATGGCCCAGGCGGGATGGAAAATTCCCAGCATTCTGATGTGGGCCGTGGTGGCGAGCACGGTGGGCGTCATCCTGCACGCCATTGAGGAACGTTCGTCGTGGCTCGGCAAGATCGTCAGCGCATTCGTGGGCATCGCATGGACGATGGCCACGTACCTCATCGTTCCGGTGCTGATTTTCGAAGACGACGGCGTGTTCGGATCCATCCAGCGCTCGAGCGCGCTACTGCGGGAGACATGGGGCGAGCAGATCGTGAGCGGCTTCAGCTTCGGCTTGCCCTCGCTGCTGCTGGCGATTCCCGGGATCTTGCTGGGAATGGTGGGATTCAAGCTGCATCCGCTGGGATTTCTGATCGCGGTGCCCTACTTCCTGCTGCTAAGCGCGGTGATGAGCGCCGTCCGCGGTATTTTTGTGGTCGCTCTCTATCGCTACGCCAACGGGGGAGATGCGCCCGCCGGATTTTCTAGCGGGACTTTCAAAGAAGCGTTCCTGGATAAATCGGGCCGGTACTAGGTTTTCTCAATCCAGCCGTCGGCGATCTGGATCACCCGTTTCCCGTAAGACGCATTCGACTCCGAATGCGTCACCTGGATGATAGTCGTGCCGGATTCGTTGAGCTTCCGGAACACTTCCATGATCTCCTTGGCCTGGCTGGAGTGAAGATTGCCCGTGGGCTCGTCGGCCAGGATCACCTTCGGATTCGCAATGATCGCACGCGCGACGCCCACCAGTTGCTGCTGCCCGCCTGATAATTGGTTGGGGAAAAGATCCTTCTTGCCGACCATCTGAAACCGATCGAGCACGTCGCACACAGCGGCGTCGCGCTCGGATTTACGAACGTTGCGGTAGGAAAGTGGAATTTCCAGATTCTCGTACACGGTCAGCGAATCCAGCAGATGATAGCTCTGGAACACGAACCCGAAGTATTTCTTGTAGATCTCGTCGCGATCCTTCTTCTTTATCGCGTGGATCGGGTAGTCCAGAAAATGATACTCACCGGTCCAACTGGTATCGTGCATGCCGATCAGGTGCAACAGCGTCGACTTGCCCGCGCCGGAAGGGCCCATGATCGAGACGAAGTCGCCTTCCTGAATGTCTACGTCGATGCGCCGGAGGACGAAGGTCTTGGTGGCGCCGTGCTGAAAGAATTTCTCGACGTTACGGAGGCGGATCACAATTTGTTTTTGAGCAGGCTGGTCACCGCCGCCGGATCGGCCTGCCCGCGACTGGCCTTCATCACCTGGCCCAGAAAGAAGTTCATCACCGTCGTTTTGCCGCTGCGATATTGCTCGAGTTGTTTGGGATTCGCGGCGATCACTTCGTCGATAATTTTCGCGAGCGCACCCTGATCGCTGATCTGCGCGAGCCCCTCCTTTTCCAGAACCGCCTCCGGCGGTTCGCTCGTTGTAAACATTTTTGGGAAAATCTCTTTCGCCAATTTTCCGCTGATCTTGCCCTGCGCGATCAAGGCCACCAGCCGACCCAGATTCTCCGCGCTCACCGGTGACTCTTCGATTTCCTTGCTCTCGGCCTTGAGCAGACCTGCCAACTCGCCCATCACCCAGTTCGCCGCCGCCCGAGGATCGCCCGCCGCCGCAGCGACTTTCTCGAAATAATCGCTCATGGCGCGCGTGCTGGTTAATACCTGCGCGTCGTATTCCCGCAATCCGAACGATTCGATGAAGCGCGCACGCCTCGCGGCCGGAAGCTCCGGCATCCTCTCGCGGATGCTGTTCAGCCACGCTTCGCTCACCCGAAGCGGCACCAGATCGGGTTCGGAGAAATAGCGATAGTCGTGGGCGTGCTCCTTGCTGCGCATGCCCACGGTTTCGCCGGTTTCCGGGTTGAACAGGCGCGTTTCCTGCATCACGCGCCCGCCGCTTTCGAGGATTCCCACCTGCCGCTCGATCTCCTGATCCACGGCCAGCTTCAGGAAGCGGAAGGAATTCAGATTCTTGACCTCGGCCTTGGTGCCGAACTTTTCCGCGCCTTTGAGCCGGACGCTGACGTTGGCGTCGCAGCGCAGATGGCCTTTTTCCATGTCGCAGCTGGACACGTCAACATACTGCAACACCTGCTTGATCACGGTGAGGTACGCATGCGCTTCGTCGGCGCTGCGCAGGTCTGGCTCGCTCACTATTTCGATCAGCGGCGTCCCGGAGCGGTTCAGATCAACGTAGGTGTAGCGGTCGGAATCCTTGAAACCTTCGTGGATGCTCTTGCCGGCGTCGTCCTCCATGTGGACGCGCGTGATCCCGATGCGTTTGTGGACGCCGCCGACCTCAAGGTCGACATAACCATGCTCGGCCAGCGGCTGATCGTATTGCGAGATCTGGTAGCCCTTGGGCAGATCCGGATAGAAGTAGTTCTTGCGGGCGAAAATCGAACGTGGATTGACGCGGCAGTTCAACGCCAGCGCGGCCTCAATCGCCAATTCCACCGCGTGGCGGCTCAGGACCGGAAGAGCGCCCGGCAATCCCAGGCAGACCGGGCAGACGTTGGTGTTCGGCGGTGCGCCAAAGCTGGTCGGGCAGCCACAAAAGATCTTGGTACGTGTCGCGAGCTGGACGTGCACCTCCAGGCCGATCACGGGCTCGTACCGGGCGATCGCCTCGGGGGACACGGCGGTTGTCATGCTCGACGCCATGAGACTCATTATACCGGCCAGCCTTAGATCCTGATAGAATTCCCGGAACATTCCCGCCCAAGAGGACGTATGGAAAAAACAGGTGCTGCATGTTGACACATGTGTTGAGACGAATGTTGCTGACCGTTGGGATTGTTGTTCTGGCTGGGTGTGGTGACGGCGTCCGCCACGGACCGATGGAGCATGAGACCAAGGTCCTCGAACTCGACAAATCCGAATTAACCCGGGCGGAGATCAAGATAGGCGCGGACCTGCGCGGCAATCCCCAGCGCAGTTACGATGTCCGGATCAACGGCGGCGTCGGCCAGATTGACCTGGTAGCCGAGTAGCCGTTCGCGCTACCCTAACAAAGAAGTGAGCGCCAGCGCCGCGGAAACAATCCGCATTTCCATCCCCAAGTGCGATCCCGGCATCGGGCACGTGATTCGCACCCCGGATTCTCCTGACCTGATCGAGGGCGTCGCGGTGCGTCCGTTTGACTTGTGGCCCGACGACCGCGGCTACTTCCTGGAAGTCGCGCGGATGGGCCAGGGCTTAGCCGCCGGTTTTCCCGCCGAGAGCACCCAGATTTCGGCGGCGTTGAGTTATCCGGGCACGATCAAAGCGTTTCATTATCACCTGCATCAGACTGACCTGTGGGTTCCAGCCGCAGGCATGTTTCAAGTGACCCTGGTGGATCTGCGTCCGGAATCCCGCACCTTCGGGCGCAAAACCACGATTTACGCCGGCGCGCTCAAGCCCTGGCAGTTTCTGATCCCGCCGGGTGTGGGGCACGGCTACAAGGTCATCGGCGAGCAGCCGGCGATCCTGGTGTATGTGACCAACCGCTTGTACAATCCCAAGGACGAAGGTCGCATCGCGTATAACGACCCGTCCATCGCGTACGATTGGGAGCTCCAGCACAAGTAATGAAGTTCCTGGTTACCGGAGGCGCCGGATTTATCGGCAGCGCATTTATCCGGCTATTGCTCGATCAAGAGCATGGCACGGATCGTTCGCGCCGCGTGGTCAATCTGGATAAACTCACCTACGCGGGAAACCTGGAAAACCTCACATCCATCGCAAGTGACGCGCGCTACCGCTTCGTTCATGGCGATATTTGCGACGCCGCGCTGGTGAACTCGCTGGTGGCCGAAGAGCAACCGGACGTAATCGTGAATTTCGCCGCCGAATCGCACGTCGACCGGAGCATTCTGTCGCCTGCGCCGGTGTTCGAAACCAACCTGCGCGGTACGTTCACGATGCTGGAGGCCGCGCGAACTCACCAGACACCGCGCTACGTACAGATTTCGACCGACGAAGTTTATGGCAGCATCGATCCGCCGCATGACGCCGACGAGGATTACCCGTTGCGCGCCAGCAGCCCGTATTCGGCATCGAAGGCGGGCGCGGATCTGCTTGCCCTCTCTTATTTCGTCACTTATAAAATGCCGGTGACCGTGACCCGGGCTTCAAACAACTACGGCCCGTATCAGTTTCCCGAGAAGCTCATTCCGCTGATGATTTCGAACGCCCTGGAAGATAAGCCTCTGCCGATTTACGGCGACGGTCAGCAGATCCGCGACTGGTTGTACGTGGACGACCATGCTCGCGCCATCCTGGCGGTGATCGAGCGTGGCCGCGCCGGGGAAATCTACAACATCGGCGGCAGTCGGGCGCTGCCGAATCTCGACGTGGTACGCAAGATCCTGGCCGCGGTAGAAAAGCCCGAAAGCCTGATGCAGACGGTGAAGGATCGCCCCGGACACGACCGCCGTTATGCTCTCTCCAGCGAGAAACTGATGCGCGAAACTGGCTGGCAGGCTCGCGTGGCGTTCGAAGACGGTTTGCACGAGACCATCGAGTGGTACCGGTCGAATGCCGCCTGGACCGCGCACGTCAAGAGCGGCGAGTATCAGAAGTATTACCAGAGCAACTACGGCGACCGCGCAGTCTAGCGCCCGTACCCACCAAATCGTTCGTAATATCATGATTTAGGGGAGGAATCCGCGTGCGCTGGTTCCAGCTCGCCGTGCTCTTCGGCGCGTCATTCGCCGCCGCGCAAAATACGCCTTCCACCGCCGCCCCTGCGAACTCCGGACAAGAGAGTAGCCGTGTAGAGGGAACCATTCTCAGCTTGAAAGGCGACCTGGTTCGCAAAGCCACCGTACGCCTACAGGGTGTCGGAGGTCAACTCGGCCAGCCGCCCATCAGTTACAGCGAAACCACGGACAGCGGGGGCAACTTCGTCTTTGATGACGTCGCGCCAGGCCGCTACATGCTGTCGGCCGAAAAGCCAGGATTCGTAACCACAAGATACGGCGCCCGCTCCAATACATCGTCCGGTACGCAACTCGCTCTCACCGCGGGGATGGAGATGAAAGACCTGGCCATTAAGATGACTCCTCAAGGCGTCATCGCGGGCAAGGTGCTCGATCCGGACGGCGATCCGGTGGTTTCAGTTCAAGTACAAGCGATGCGGTACACCTATGCCCGTGGACAGAAGCAACTGGTGCCGACCGGCGGTGCATCCACCAACGACCTGGGCGAGTATCGCCTGATCAATCTCGCGCCCGGTCGCTATTACGTGAGCGCAACGGACCGGCGCCCGACGCAGTTCGGAACGCAGGAACGGCCGGGACGTGCCGGCGCCGTCGAGGAAGAAAACATCACCACCTACTACCCGAACGGAGCGGATCCTTCCAGCGCGATCGCGGTCGACGTCGCCGCGGGTGGCGAAATGCGAGGCATGGACATCCATTTGCTCCAGGCGAAGGTTTTCACGATTCGCGGCAAAGCTGTGGATTCCTCCGGAGTGCCTGCGTCGGCGGTCGTGTCCCTCACCCGGAAGGATGGCGGCGACTCACTTGCCGTCCTGAACGGAGGTGGCGTCAGCCAGTTGCGGCCCGATGGAACGTTCGAATTTCGCAATATCGTTCCGGGAACGTACGTGCTGCTGCTAGCGCAAGTAATCGCCGTTAACGGTAACCGGCCGGCCGACGTGACTGGCCGTGTGGAAGTGACGGTCGGCGACGCGAATATCGACGAGCTGGTGTTGCCGCTTGTCCCTCGCCCTGAAATTACGGGCACGGTGACGCTGGAAGACGGCGATATCGCGACTCTGCTGAAACCCGCGCAGAACACACCGGGCGGGGCCGTCGCTGGTAATGCGGTCGTCCGGATGCCTGGCCGCATGGCTCTGAACCTGACCGCTACTGAAAACGTCGGCTCGAGTGTACGACCCGCGGAAGTGAGCGGGGACGGGACATTCCGATTCAGTGGGCTCGGAACCACCAAGTACGCACTGAGCGTAATTTCATTGCCGCAAGGAACTTATCTGAAATCGGCTCGCTTCGGCGGGCAGGGTGTGCTGCATGCGCCCATCGACGTGACCTCCGGTACGGGCGGAACGCTGGATCTTGTGCTCTCTTCCAAAGCCGCAACCGTCACCGGATCGGTCCAGGACGAGAAAGGGGAAGCTCTGGCGGGCGTGATCGTAACGCTGTGGTCGAAGACTCCCGATGCAAGCCTCACAGGGGGAGCCCATCTCGGCGTCACCGATCAAAGTGGCGCGTTCAAATTCCAGAGTCTCGCACCAGGCGACTACTACGTCGCCGCGTGGGAGGATCTGGAGTCAGGCCTCGCACAAAGCGCCGATTTCCTAAGCCATTTCACCAGTGAGGCGAGCGCGATTACACTGGCCGAAGGCGGACAGGAGAGCCGGGATCTCAAGCCGGTGCCGGCCGACCAAGTCGCCGCGGAAATCGCGAAGCTGCCCTAGCCGGAAAGCGCCTTGGTTGAGGTGTGATACCGTGCGGGGGTGAACTCCGTCCAGGCCGCCGAGCGCCGCGCGTCGCATCAGCGCGTCTTCAGTAACGCGGCGCTGGTGGGCGTTCTGACCACCGCCGCCAAACTGACCGGAGCCGCCAAAGTAATGGTGACGGCGCGCTATTTCGGCGCCGGAGATCAACTGGACGCGTTCGTGATCGCATTCCTGTTGCCCGCGTTTTTCACCGATATCGTGGCCGGATCCTTCGGGGCAAGTTTTGTTCCGGCATTTATCCGCGTGCGGTCCGACCAGGGAGACGCCGCGGCGCGGATGTTCGCGCGAACAGGATTGGCTTTGGTTCTGGGCGCGATGCTGGCAGTCAGCGTCTTGCTGGCCGTCGGAGGACCGTGGCTCTTGCCTTTATTAGGCTCCAGCTTCTCGGCGGAAAAGCTGCGGATCACCACCAGCCTGTTTCTGGCGTTGATCCTGTGGCTTCCCCTGAGTGCGTGCATTGCGGCGTGGCGTGCCGTATTGAACGCGCACGACGCGTTCGCCCTGGCCGCGGCGGCGCCCTTGACCACGCCCTTGGCCACCATTTTGTTTCTGTACGCTGCCGCGGATCGATGGAATGTGTACACCCTGTGCTGGGGAACCTTGACGGGGGTCGCGGCAGAAACCCTGATCCTGGGATGGGGTGTGCGCCGGCTGGGAATCCCGATTCTTCCGGCCTGGCGCGGCTGGAACCCGGAAATGTCCGCGATCCGGCGTCAATACATTCCGCTTCTGGCGGGAACGATGTTCGCAGCCCTGTGCCCCCTGATCGATCAGGCGGTGGCCGGATCGCTTGGTTCGGGGAACGTATCGGCGCTATCTTACGGAACCAAGCTGGCTTCGGTATTGGTGGCCATCAGCGCGACCGCCCTCGCCACCGCGGTGCTGCCGGAGTTTTCCCGGCTGGTGGCGCACCGCGATTGGAGCCATCTTCGCCATACCGTCCGCGTGCATTCCGCCGTAATTGCCGTGTTGGCGTTGCCGGCCGTCGCCGGGATGATCTGGCTCTCCGCCCCGATGGTACGCACGTTCTTCGAAGGCGGCGCTTTCAACGCTTCGGCCGCACGGGTGGTGACCAGCGTGCAGCAGTTTGCCCTGCTGCAAGTTCCGTTCGCTATTCTGTTCGTGGTGGCGGGACGGCTGGCGGTGGCGATCTCCGCGACCGCTCTCATGATTCGGGCGTCCCTGTTTACGCTGGCCGCGACGGCAGCGGGCGATATAATCCTGTCGCGTACCATGGGCATTGCCGGAATCCCCCTGGCCGGCGCGCTGGCGCAGGCGATCGCTCTTGCGAGCCTGATCTACCTGCTCTACCGACGCGAGCCGCGCTTGTTTCGGCTGGTTGGCCCGGAAGCCGGATAAGACATGTCGAGCGCAGGATCCATATCACCATCGGGATCGTCATCCGGGAAGCAACCCAAGGAATCGCGGCGCTGGCTCAAGCCGCGCGTGCCGAAGGAACAGTTGTATCGTCTGGCCCCGCGCCCTCCCAAGCCCAAGCGATTAGGACACCTGGAGCGATGGGATTGGATTCGCCGCGTGATCCGCACCTGGTGGATCTGGATGGCTGCGGCGGTCGCCTCGCACTTGGCCGGTCACCGGATCTGGACCCTCATCGCCGGAGCGGTAGCGTTCTTCTTTTACCACACCACTCCGGAATCGCATCCGGCTGTCTATGCGCTCGAAACAGACCTGGACGTGGAGTCCCCGGAGTTCCCCGTCACGATGGCGGGGATGACCGGCATGCCGCTGGTGCCCGGTAATAAGGTTGCTCTCTTTAACAACGGCGATGAATTTTTCCCGGAAATGCTTCAAGCGGTGGAGTCGTCCGCACACTCCGTCACCATGGAGCAGTACATCTTCTGGGACGGGTTGGTGGGGCGGCGTTTCGCCGAGGCCTTCGCTGAAAAAGCCCGCAGTGGAATTCCGGTGAAGCTGCTGCTGGATGCCGTCGGCTCTTCCACCCTGGGGGAACCGGTGCTCAGGATTCTGGAAGCGGGCGGATGCCAGCTGGCCTGGTTTCGTCCGATCCATTGGTACACCATCGGTCGAGCCAACCACCGCGATCATCGCAAGTCGCTGATCGTGGATGGCAAGGTCGCCTTCACCGGAGGCGCGGGACTGGCGGATCAATGGTTGGGAAAAGCTCAGGACGCCGGCTCCTGGCGCGACACCATGATCCGCGTGGAAGGTCCCGCGGCGTTGGAACAGCAGAGCGGTTTCGCCCAGAACTGGCTGCAGTCTACCGGAGAGATCCTCACCGGCCACGATTACTTCCCGGTACCCATCCCCGCGGGAGACGTGGATGTGCAGACCATCTTAAGTTCGCCTTTTGAAGGCACCGGCGCTTCCGGCACCATGCACCTGATCGCGCTGCAATGCGCGCGGCGCCATTTGTACATCGCCAATCCCTACTTCATTCCCGACGCGCGCGTGATCGATATGCTGGCCCATGCCTGCGGCCGGGGCGTGGCGGTCAAACTGATGGTCGCGGGCCGCCATAACGACACATGGTGGGCGCGCCAGAACAGTGTGCGGCTGTACGGCAAGCTGCTCGAAGCCGGCGTCGAGATCTTCGAGTTCCTGCCCACCATGCTGCATCAGAAAATCGTTATTGTGGACGACGCCTGGGCCGCGGTGGGCACGGCCAACTTCGATAACCGGTCCTTTTCCCTCAATGACGAGACCAGCGTGTGCTTCCACGACGGGATGCTGGTCAACCAGCTGCACGACATCTTTCTCGCCGATTTGGAGCGGTGCAAAAAAGTGGAGCTGGCCGAATGGAAGCGGCGTGGGCTCTGGCAACGCGCAGGCGAGCAGTTTACCTCCTTGATGGAAGACCAGGTGTAAGGACACATCCGGTAAAACCAGGCCATGCATCGATTCCGAATTGCCACTTACAACATTCACAAGTGCCGCGGCGTGGATGGGCGCGTCCATCCCGAACGCATCGCGCGGGTGCTAGAAGAAGTGAACGCCGACATCGTCTCCCTTCAGGAAGTCGTGAGCCACGGAGGCGCTGGCCTTGCCGACCATCAGGCCGATTATCTGGCTGGCCGCCTGGGTCTATTCGGCGCGATGGGCGAGACCCGTAAGCATCACGGCGGAGCCTATGGAAACGTGACTCTCAGCCGCTGGGATTTCAAAATGGTTCGCCCGATCGACATCACCATCGGAGCACACGAGCAACGCGTCGCGCTGCGAACCGATATCCGTTTGGGCGACCACATCCTGCACGTGTTCAACGTGCATCTGGGCACGAACCTCGGCGAGCGGCGCCAGCAGGCCATTCGCCTGGTGGATCGCGATCTGCTGCGAGCCATCGATATTTCGGGGCCGCGCATGGTGCTGGGCGATTTCAACGAATGGGTCCGCGGACTGGTCACCAAAACGCTGGTGGCCGAATTTCATCTCACCGACTTACGCGTGCACCTCACGCGGGCGCGCAGCTATCCCGCGCTGCTGCCCGTGCTGCATCTGGATCACATCTACTTCGACCATCACCTCCAGGTGGAAAAGGCGTTCTTCCATCGCAGCCGCCGGTCGCTGATCGCTTCGGACCATTTGCCCCTGGTGGCGGATCTGATTCTTCCCGGCTAAAGCAAACCTATGCAGACATTTCGCTTGACACTTGAATACGATGGCTCGCGTTTCTCGGGCTGGCAGGAGCAGATCAACGCCCGCACCGTGCAGGGCGAGTTGAAGCAAGCCGCCCAAGAGCTGTTTCGAACGGACCTGGAGCTACAGGGCGCGGGTCGCACCGATGCCGGTGTCCACGCCGTGGGGCAGGTCGCGCATCTTAAGGTTCGTAGTAAAGAGACCCGCGGAATAGCGCCCGCGCTCACCGCCTCGCAAATCCTGCGCGAGTTGAATGACAAGCTGCCCGCCAGTATCGCCGTCTTGGACGTGACCGCGGTTCCGCCGCGCTTTCACGCGCGCCACGACGCCAAATCGCGAGCCTATTTCTACCAGATTTCGACGCGTAAGGCGGCGCTTTCCAAGCGTTTCGTCTGGTGGGTCAAGGAACCGCTGGATGTCACGCGCATGCAGCAGGCCGCCGCGCTCATCGCCGGGCGTCACGACTTCGTGGCGTTCCGCGCCGCGGACCCTTCAAAACCCGGCGAGTCGACCATCGTCGTGGTGGAATCGGCCGAGGTGTCGGTTGACGACAACCTGATCGTGTTCCGCATCGAAGCGTCGCACTTTATCTGGAAGATGGTCCGGCGGCTGACAGGGACGCTGGTGAAAGTCGGGCGGGGCGAAGTGTCCGTGGAAGAATTTCGGGATCTGCTCGGCGGGAAAAAGAATCCCAAGCTCGATATCGCGGCGTGGACCGCTCCGGCGTCAGGATTGTTTCTGGAAGGCGTGCGGTATTGATGTTATTCGCGGCAGATGCCGCGCTTGCTGGTGCGAACGAACGCCACCAGGTGACGCGTGTGCTCGGTGGGGATCTCGGCTTCGATCCTCTTCAGTGCATCCTCCAGTTTCAAACCGGACCGGTATAAGAGCCGGTAGGCCGTCTTCAGCGCTTTGATATCGGCTTCGCCAAATCCTGCGCGTTTAAGCCCCACCAGATTCAGGCCGTGCGCCGCGACGTTGAAATCCGTGTAGAGAAAGAATGGCGGAAGATCGCTATTGACGCGCGTGTTTCCCCCGACCATCGCCAGCCGGCCGATGCGCGAATACTGGTGGATCACCACGCCACCGGAGATGAACGCCTGATCTTCCACCTCCACGTAACCGGCCACTAGCGCGCAACTGGCGATCACGGTGCGGTTCCCGATCCGGCAATTGTGCGCAATGTGGCCGGAGGTCATGATGTAGTTCTCGTCGCCGATGACGGTCTCAGACTCGGGCGCCGTACCGCGGGAAATCGTGTAGTGCTCGCGGATGATGTTCCCATTCCCGATCTTCAGATAACTGCGCGCGCCCGTAAAACCCTTGTCCAGCGGATCTGTGCCGAGCACCGTGCCGGCGGAAATCTGGTTGCGCTCGCCCAATGTGGTCCAGCGCTTGACGTAGACGTACGGTTCCAGGCGCGAGCCTGCGCCGATGGCCACGTCGGCTTCGATGATCGCGAAATCGCCGACGACGGCTCCCGGGCCGATGGCAGCATCCGGATGCACACGAGCGGTGACAGCCACCTGCGCGGAGGGATCAATCGGCATGCTTTGGATACATGGGGCGTCAGGATATGAGGAGAATGACGAACAGCGCGACCCACAGGACTCCTAGAAAGTGCCAGTAGAAGGCCGCGGTATCCACGGTTTCGCGACGGGTGGACCGGCCCAGCACGACGATGAACAGCGCGATCAGCCCGCCGATCAGGTGCGCCGCGTGGAGACCGGTGAACATGTAGAAAAACGAGCTGTAGGGATTCTGCGCGAGATAGTAGCCGCGGTGAACCAGGTTCAACCAGGCCGATAGCTGGGATGCCAGAAATGCCATGCCCAGGCAAGCCGTCACCACCATCAGACGGGCCGCAACCAGATGCGAGCCTCGTCGATACGCCCGTCGGGCGGCCTCGAACGTGACGCTGCTCGTCAGGATGATCCCGGTGGACAGCCACAGGATGCGCGGCAACGTGATCGGCTCCCAGAAGGGAGGCGTGCGCGAGCGCCAGTAGAAGGCGATCACCAGCGCCGCAAAAAACGCCAGGATCGAACCGCAGGCAATCAGCAAGCCCAGGCGGTACATGCCGGGCGGCGACTTCGAGGGGTCTTCGAGCGAGGCGGGAAGCACAACCATCCGGGAGGTTTTTCCGGCCCGATCGCTGAGCAGTGCCATGCCTTTATTTTACGCCCTATCATGAAACATGAGTCACATCGTCCGCACCGTCATTGGCGTTGGCCTGCTGATTCTGGGCGTGATCGGCAGCCTGTTGCCCGTGGTTCCAGGATTCGTGTTCTTCGCGGCGGGAATCGCGGTGCTCGGCACGGATCACGTGATTGTGCGCCGCTTTCAGCCCGTCTTCTTCGGTTGCTTAAAACGCTGCGCCGTCCGAATCGACCCGCGCCGGATCAGCGCAGCCGGCACCAGCCTGAGCATCCACACGATCAATTTGTAGCGCCACCCCGGAACCACGAACAGAGTGCGCCGGTCGAAGCCGCGCAGGCTCTCCTCCACTACAAAATCGGCGGTCAACCAGAGCGAAGCAGGAACCCGCGAGCGATCCATGCGCACGATGTCGTGAAATTCGGTTAGCGTGAAGCCCGGGCACAGAGCCTGCATGGTCACCGGGGACGATTTCACCTCCAGCTCGACCGCCAGGCCCTCCGTGAAGCGGTTCATCCAGGTCTTGGTGGCGCCGTAGCTGACACTCTGAGGCGACGCGGCAAAAGCCGCTACGGACGAAACGTTGATGATGCCCGTTCCGGCCATCGCGCGTGGGATGAGGTTCGCCAGCGCAGCGTGCGACAACCGCATGGTCGCCAGTACGTGCAAGCGGTGCATTTGTTCCTGCGCGTGAGGGTCGGACGCGAAGAAGTAGCCCAGACTCCCGAATCCGGCGTTGTTGACCAGCAAGCCCAGATCGGCCGCGTCGCGGATTCGCGCGGCGACCACGGCCAGCGCGGCATCGTCGGTCAAATCGGCCGGCAGGATCTCCGCGCGCGCGCGATACTGCTCGCCGATTTCGCGGGCAATCGATTGCAGGCGATCCTCGCGGCGGGCAACCAGCAGCAGGTCATAGCCGCGAGCCGCCAGCTTCCGCGCAAATACGACTCCCAGACCGCTGGAAGCTCCCGTGACCACAGCCAGCATGCCCCTAGGATCGCGCATCAGATCTCCGAGGCAGGTTTCACATCGCCCAATTGATGTCCTCGCGCAGCCCACTCCGCTCCGGCCAGCACCAGCATGGAGGCGAGGAAGCTCAGAAACAGGATGGTCGCGGAGTAGCGGAATACGCCGTACTCCCGCTGGATGCGGGCGTCCAACCAGGGCCAAACCAGAACATTCAGGTACTTCAGTGCTTCGAGCAGCAGTCCCGCGCCGATGGCCGCGGCGATCACGCGCCTCAGCGGCGGCCGCCCGTTAGGCAGATAGCGGTAGATCAGAAATAGCATCAGCGAAGTCAGCGGCACGGCGGCCAGCTTGAAAAACAGGATCGAGGTCCACTGCTCAATCCGCAAACCGGCCGACGATCCCACGCGCAGCTCGGTGATGCCTAGCGAAAGCAACGCCAAACTACCGCAGGAAAAGATCAGCGCCAGGCTCACCAGCTGATTGTGCAGATAGCTGCGATTCTTCCGGATACCCCAGATCTTGTTGAGCGCCACCTCCAGCGGCTCGAAAATGCCGTTGGACGAAAACAGCAGCAAAACGATCGCGATCCAATCGGTCACGGGCCGCGCCGGAAGATTATTGCTGAGGAAGGAGCCCAGCGCGTCCGGGAAGTAATCGCGCAGCGCGAAATCGATCGCCGCCACGGTGGTCGGGCGGCTGAAGAAAATCCGTGAGATCGACACGCTCACGATGAGGAACGGAAAGAACCCCAACAGCACATTGGCGGCGACGGAAAAAGCGAGCGCGTGTACCTCCGTTTCGGTCCAATAGCGCAGAGTGGGAAGAATCGCGTCCAGAATCGATCCCGGAAATCCTCGGCGCGGCTCCATGGTCTTTCTAGAGTAGCCGGTAGACGTAGCGGGTACACTATGGTCATGAAGACTTCCGTTTTTCGTCGAGTGCTTGCTCCCCTCCTGGCGTGCGCGTTATTGAGTGGTGCTGCATTGGCCCAAACCAAGAAAGCGCCCAAAACCACTACGGCCAAAGCGCCCGCCAAAGCGTCGGACACCGCCAAAAGCGCCGCCTCGCTCGACATTAACTCCGCCAGTGCGGATCAACTGAAAGCCCTTCCGGGGATCGGCGATGCGTATTCTTCGAAGATTATCGCGGGCCGGCCGTATGCAAAGAAGGACCAACTGGTTTCGAAGAAAATCGTTCCGCAGGCAACGTACGACAAGATCAAGGATTCAATCATTGCTAAACAAGGGGCCAAACAACCCGCCGCCAAAAAGAAGTGACCAAAACGAAGTGAAGTCGTGAAGGTTGTTCTCATCTCCACCTACGAGCTCGGCCACCAGCCGTTCGGGCTGAGCTCGCCCACGGCTTGGCTCGTCCGAGCAGGCCATGAGGTGGTGTGCCAGGACTTGGCAGTAGCTCCTCTGGAGGAAACTGCGATCCGGGCCGCCGGCCTGGTCGCGTTTTATTTGCCGATGCACACGGCGACGCGGCTGGCGATGCCGGTGATCGAGCGCGTGAAACAACTGAACCCCCGCGCGCGCCTGATCTGCTACGGCTTATACGCTCCCCTGAATGCCGATCTGCTGCGCGGGCTCGGCGTCGAAACCGTGATCGGGGGGGAGTTCGAAGCGGCCCTGGTCCAACTCACGAATGGTGGGGGGGCGCCCGCGAAAAGCCTAGAGAAGCTCACGTTTCTGACTCCCAATCGCAGCGGTTTGCCAGGTCTCGAGTTGTATTCACACCTGCGGCAGAATGGCACGAAGACCACCGCCGGGTACACCGAGGCCACCCGCGGCTGCAAGCATCTGTGCCGGCACTGCCCGGTGGTTCCCGTGTACGAGGGCCAATTTCGCGTGGTACAGCGCGAGGTGGTGCTCGCAGACATCCGGCAACAGGTCGCCGCCGGCGCCCGCCACATCACCTTCGGCGATCCCGATTTCTTCAACGGCCCCACGCACGCCATGCGGATCGTGGAAGCCTTCCATGCCGAGTTTCCCGAAGTCACGTACGACGCGACCATCAAGATCGAGCATCTCAAGCAGCATCGCGAGCTGCTTCCGGCGCTGAAAGAAACCGGCTGCCTGTTTGTCACCAGTGCCGTGGAATCGATTGACGATTCCGTTCTTGCTTTTTTGGAAAAGGGTCACACGCGTCAGGATTTCTGCGAGGTTGCCACGTTGTTGCGCGAGGCCGGCCTGGCTCTTCAGCCGACCTTCATCGCCTTCATGCCTTGGACGACGATCGAACGTTACGGCGAATTGCTGCGGGCGATCGCGGAATTGGAGCTGGTCGAGAACACCGCGCCGGTGCAGCTCGCCTTGCGCCTGCTGATCACGCAGAAATCGCGGCTGCTGGACTTGGCCGATATCCAGGCTGTGATCGGCCCGTTCGATGAAAAGGCTTTGGTGTATCCGTGGAAACATCGCGACCGGGACGTCGACACACTAGCCAACCTGGTGTTCCAACTCGTGAGCCGGTGCCAGGAGCAGAACAAGACGCGTGCGGAGATCTTCGGCGAAATCTGGGAGCTGGTTCTGCGCACGCCGGCTCCCACGCTGCGGCCACATTCGGCGGTTCCCCATGCTTTGCCCCATCCCGATGCTCTTCCCCATATGGACGAACCCTGGTATTGCTGCGCCGAACCCGCCCCGCAAGTCTAGGTCATGAGGCGTTTACTGTTGGTCGCCGCGACCACCGGATATCAAGTCCGCGAGTTTGCCGATGCCGCTCGCGCGCTCGATGTCGAATTGGTTTTGGCGACGGACCGCTGTCACATCCTGGAGAATCCCTGGGGAGACGATGCCGCGCCGGTTCGTTTCGAGGATCCGGCGCCGGGCATCGAGGCTCTGGCCGCACGCGGGCCGTTCGATGGAATCCTGGCAGTGGGCGACCGGCCTGCATTGGTAGCCGCGCAGGCGGCCGAGCGGCTGGGATTGCGCTTTCACCCTGCCAAAGCGGCTCGCGCGGCGTCGGATAAGCTGCTGGCGCGAGAACGCTTTCGCGCGGCCGGAATGCCCGTCCCGGGGTTTCGCCGACTGCCGCTTGCCGAGGCACGTTCCGAGGCCGTGGCCGCAAGTGTTCGGTTTCCTTGCGTTCTGAAGCCGCTCCATTCCTCTGCCAGCCGGGGCGTCATCCGGGCCAATAACGAAGATGAATTTCGCGAAGCGGCCGCGCGTATAGCCCGCATGAAGGAAGACGATCTGCTCGTCGAAGACTATATTCCGGGGCGTGAATTCGCGCTCGAAGGCGTGGTCACCGCGGGAAAGCTCCAGACCTTGGCGCTGTTCGACAAACCCGACCCTTTGGAGGGCCCCTACTTCGAGGAAACCATCTATGTCACGCCTTCCCGCGAGCCAAATGACGTCCAGCGCCAGATCCGCCAAACCGCCCAGGCCGCGGTGACCGCCTTGGGCTTGACGGACGGCCCCGTCCATGCGGAAATGCGGGTGAACGGCCAAGGCGTCTGGATTCTGGAGGCGGCAGCCCGGCCGATCGGCGGACTCTGCGCCCGGGTGCTGCGGTTCGGCGCCCCTTTTTGCACGCTGGAACAAGTCCTGCTGCGTCATGCTCTCGGCGAGGACGTTTCGGGCGCGACGCTAACGGCAGGAAGCCACGGCGTAATGATGATACCCATCCCCCATGCAGGGGTTTACCGGGGTGTCCAGGGGCTGGAAGACGCCCGCCGGGTCCCCGGCCTGGAAGATATCCTCATCACCGCCAAAGAAGGTCAGGAATTGCTACCCTTGCCTGAGGGATCCACATATATGGGCTTCCTATTCTTTCGGGCTGAATCCCACGATCTAGTACTAAATGGTCTGCGGGAAGTACATCAGCGCCTGACGTTCCAGCTTTCCGCAACCCTTCCGGTCGTAAAATAGGAGCTTCATGAACGTTGCCATCCTTGGAACAGGCTATGTCGGACTGACCACCGGGGCCTGTCTTGCTTACCTCGGTCATGAGGTCACCTGCGTTGACCCGGATGAGAACAAGATCGGCGCACTCCAGCGCGGTGAAGTGCCCTTTCACGAACCGCATCTGGAGGACCTGCTGGTGGCGGCCCGGCCGAACCTGAAGTTCACCATGGACTACTCGGAGGCCATTCCCGACGCCCAGGTGGTGTTCATCGCCGTGGGGACGCCGCCCGGCGTAGGGGGCGCGCCCGATCTCCGCTATCTACAGGCCGCCGCCGAGGGCGTGGGCGAACGTCTGGGCCATCATTTCACCGTGATCGTCAACAAATCCACGGTGCCCATCGGCAGTGGCAATTGGGTGGGCGCGATCGTACGCGACGCCGCGGAACGCCGCGGGCGCGGCAAAGGTTGCTTCGCCGTGGCTTCGAATCCCGAGTTTCTCCGCGAAGGCAGTGCGCTTTTGGACAGCCTGTACCCGGATCGCGTGGTGATCGGCGCCGATGATCCTCGGACCGCGGAAGTGCTCTACACGCTGTATCGCCCGGTCCTGGATCAGACCTTTCAGCCGCCGCCGTTTCTTCCGCGACCGGATCGCGTGGGCGGTGTACCGCTGATTTCTACCGATCTGGCTTCGGCCGAGTTGATCAAGTATGCGGCCAACGCATTCCTGGCGCTCAAGATCAGCTACATCAACGAAATTGGACAACTGGCCGAAAAAGTAGGGGCGGATATCTCGCAAGTGGCGCGCGGTATCGGCTTGGATGCCCGCATCGGCACGCGCTTTTTGCAAGCCGGCATCGGGTGGGGCGGATCGTGCTTCGGGAAAGACACCGCCGCACTGATATCCACGGCATCCGAATACGGGCTCGATATGTCCATTGTGAAGGCCGCTCGCCACGTCAACCAGCACCAGCGGGAACGCGTGGTAGAAAAACTTCTCGGCGAACTGAAAATTCTCAAAGGCCGTACCATCGCTCTGCTGGGCCTGGCGTTCAAGCCCCACACCGACGATCTGCGGGAGGCTCCCGCGCTGGATGTCGCGCGGCACCTGCTGGAACGCGGCGCGCGCGTGAAGGTCCACGATCCCGTCGCCATGAACCGGTTCAAGAAGGAACATGCCGGCATGGATGTGATCCTGGCGGCCGATGCGCATGAGGCGGCTCGCGATGCAGACGCGGTAGTGCTGGTCACGGAGTGGCCGCAGTATCTGGATCTGGATTGGGAATCGCTGGCGTCGGTGATGCGAACCCCCATTCTGCTCGACACACGGCATGTGCTGGACCGCACGCGCATCTCGCGGGCCGGATTCCGCTATCTGACATTAGCTGGCTGATACGACGGCTGGCTGATACGACGGCTGGCTGATACGACGGCTGGCTGATACGACGGCTGGCTGATTCCACAGGCCGGATACAATAGGGGCAGGTGAACCATCTGCACTATCTGGAGCAGGTTTTGGCGGAGGAAAGCCCCAAGGTCCGCATGGACCGCGCGGCGCTGGATCTGGCCAGGATCCATTTCCCGAATCTCGATCCGGAACCGTTCCTGGACCAGCTGAACGAACTCGCCGCGTCGCTGGGCGATCGCCTCCGCAATTTCAACGACGGGCGCGATTTTGTCGAAAAAGCCAGCAGTTACTTGTTTGGCGAGCTGGGTTTCCACGGGAACGAAACCGATTTTTTCGATCCCTTGAACAGTTGCCTGAACCAGGTGCTGGAGCGCCGGACCGGCATCCCCATCACACTAGCGGTGATGTATATGGAGATCGCGCGGCGTCTGCATATGCCGGTCTTCGGCATCGGGCTGCCCCGCCATTTTGTTCTGCAGTTCGACGACGGGAATTTCGCCACCTATATCGATCCGTTTCACGGCGGCCGCACGATTACGGCCCAGGAGTGTTTCGCGCTGGCCGGCGCCAAGGTTGCCGATCCCATTCTGCTGCAGCGGGCCACCCCCAAACAGATCGCGATGCGGATGTTGCAGAACCTTCACGGCGTATACCTGCGGACGGGAGATCATGAAAAGGCCGTATCCACGCTTGATTTGCTGCTTACGGGAGCGCCGGAAATCGCGGCATGGTACAAACGCCGCGGGGTGCTCTCCCTGGAGTTAAAGCGCTATCATGCGGCGCGGCGGGATTTACTGAAATACCTGGAGTTAGATCCGGAAGCCACGGATCGCGACGCAATTCAGAAACAACTCCAGGCGATTCACTTGAGGCTGGCGCAGGTGAGTTGACCACCCTCTCTGTGCTAACATTGCCATCAAACTCCTGGTACCATGCACGAATCTCTTCCCGATAGCGACGCGGTACTTGCCCAGTTCAACCGGCTGATTCAGGAACTGTTGCGCGGCAGCATGACCCGCAACACCTTCCGCCCCTGGGAGGTTGAGCTGCTGCTGGATATCGAAGCCTGCAACCTGCGCGATTCCTCGCGGCGGGAGACCCTGCGCCGGTATCAGCGCGCAGTGCAGCGCCACATGGAAAAGGGCGCGCGCTTACCCTTGAAGCTGTCCGAATACCTGGACGCCGTAAAGGCCAAAAAAACCAAGCCCGAAGCGAAAGCTTAAATAGGCTGCGCTATCCTGAAGTCGAGAGGGAACCACAAATGGGTTGCGGGACCGGCGGACGAGGGCCAAGCATCGAAGAGACCAACCGAAGCGGGCGCAAGGTGATGTGCGTCAAGTTCCAGCGCGAGATGCCTGGCCTGGACGAGGCGCCTTTCGACAATCCTCTGGGCGAACGCATCTTCGAGAACGTTTCGAAGGAAGCCTGGAAGATGTGGATCGAGCAGATGAAGATGATCATGAACGAGTACCGCCTCAACCTGGGCACCCAGGAGGCGCAGGAGTTCCTGCTCAAGCAGATGGAAGATTACTTCTTCGGTGAAGGCGCCGCGCTTCCGCCCGGCTTCGTCCCGCCTCAGGCCAAAAAATAGTCTCGAGAACTAATCCAGCACTCCGCTGAACGATGGCTGGTGGTGCGGCTTGTACGCCACGCAGTCGATCTCCACCAGCATTTCCGCCTGGTGAAATTTCGATTCCACGGTCGTGCGGGCCGGCTTGTGTTCCCCGAAAAACTCCGCATAAACGCGGTTTACTTTGGCGAAATCCGAGATGTCGCGCAGGAACACCGAACACTTGACGACGTCGGTGATCCCCACGCCGGCGGCTTCCAGAATCCGCCGGATGTTTGCGAGCGTCAGGCGCGTCTGAAATTCGACGTCGCCCTCCGCCAGTTGATCCGTCGCCGGATCGATGGGACCCTGGCCGCTCACGTAAACGAAATCGCCCGCGTGTACGGCCGGGGAGTAGTGTCCCCGGGGCGATGGTCCGCCCGCGGGGATAATCCGCTCCATGATCACGCCTGACCAGGGTTTATCCATTGCCAGGCTTTTTCCTGCCACGCGGACGGCGGCTTGCGCCTCCACCAGCTCCCGGCGGTTTGCTGCTAGGCGCACGTCTCCTTATGGAGGGAGCCCGCTTGGGTTTGGCCGGCGGCGGATTCGGCTCGAAGATCGTGGGTTGCCCTTCGACGTAAGGCTGCGGTTCCTCGACCTCTTCTTCGACTTCCGCTGCTGCCTGGGGCTCGGGAGCGGGCGGCTCGGCGGGCGGATAAAACTCCGCGCCCAGATACACCATCATCACGCCCTGGTCTTCGTGTGGCTCCATGCGAACCACCGTTTTGTCCTGGGCGTAGTTCAAGAATTCGCTGAACTGCTGAAAGCCGTAAGCCGTGGTATCGAGGCTGGGATGCTCTTCTTTGAACCAGTGGGCAAGATCTTCCACCGGGACGCCGTTTTCGATCTCCAGACGGTGGTTTTCGGCCACGTCGCGCAGCGCCGGCAGCAGATCCTCGGGCTTGAGGTTCGCGCGTTCGGGCTGCGATGAACCCTTGCGTTCGATGATGTAGCGCCCGCCGGTTCCGCTGACGTTCACCAGATCCTCGCGCTTGAGCCTTTCGACGAAATCCGAGAAGCTCGATCCGCCATAGGCGCGCTCGTTGAACGCCGGATCCAACTGCAGCATGGTGGACTTGAGCAATCCGAGCTGCGGCTGCACCCCGCGCCGTTCGAGCACCTGCAGGGCGCGTTCCACCAGAGGCATGGCTTGCGCCAGCTCGAGGGGAGCAGGACGCTGACGGCGGTCGCCACCGCGATCGGGGCCGCGGTCGGGACGATCCGTGCGTTCGGGACGATCGCCCATTGGACGGTCACTTCCTTGACGATCCGCACGCGGCCGCGCGGCCCGGGTTTCACCCGGGAGGACGACACTGGCCGGCACATCCGATAACAGCGATTCAAAGCTGATGAACTCGTGGCAATTCTGCTGAAGGATGGTCGAGGTGAAGGCCTTGCCGCCCACCACGAACACCGTCTTTCCGTACTCTTTTAATTTGTTGACCAGCGGAATGAAATCGCTGTCGCCGCTGACAATGGCGAAAGCGTTCACGTGGGTATGCGTAAACGCCATCTCCAGCGCATCCAGCGCGAGATTGATATCCGCTCCGTTCTTGTCGCCGCGCGGCGATGGAATCCGCTGCACCATCTGTACGGCGTTTTCCGCCATCTGGCGCGTAGCTCCGTCCTGGCGTCCCCAGTTGGCGTAAGCGAACTTGGCGATCAGGTCGCCGCGCTCCTTAAGCGCGTCCAGCGCCAGCGACACGTCGAACTCGCGACGCAATGTCGACTTGAGTCCAATCTCGATGTTGTCGTAATCGACGAACACCGCGATGTTTAACTTATCTTGCATTTTCAGTTTCTTCTCCAATCCGCACGCGCCATCGGCGCCATGCGCTGCGCTCTGGTCAAACTGTCTGTTTGACTGAGCTTCGGATGAATTCCACAATTTCCTGGAGGGAAGCTCCGGGTTGAAAAACCGCGGCCACTCCCAGCCGTTTCAATTGCGCGGCATCTTCGTCCGGTACGATGCCGCCTAGGATGACCAGCACATCGGTCATCTTTTGTTGCTTCAGTAGCTCCATCACGCGAGGCACGATGGCGTTATGCGCTCCGGAGAGAATGGACAGGCCGATCACCTGCACGTCCTCCTGCAGCGCGGTGTTGACGATCATTTCCGGGGTTTGCCGGAGACCGGTATAGATAACCTCCATACCAGCATCCCGCAAAGCGCGCGCGATGACCTTCGCGCCCCGGTCGTGTCCGTCGAGGCCGGGTTTGGCGACCAAGACCCGGATTCTATGATCCATAAAAGACTGCGGTTAAAACTTCGATACGCCCCTGTTGCCTACCAGGCATCAGCGGTGCATCCTCGACTTGAGGATATCACGGACAGAGGGGTGGAGCAGGCTTCAGCCTGCAACGGTGGCTTTAGCCTCCGAGACCCGCCGGTACTCTCCGGTGCGATTCCCAAAAACCCGCTTGAACGCCTTACGGTTACTCGCTACGTTCGTGGTTCGGTGAAAGGCAGTCCTTATCGAACCGCGAACGCCCGTGAGCGGCCCTCAAGCAGTTGAAAATCCGCCCACCGTCCCTTTTCCTGGTAGTTCTCCCGCAGGAAATTCTCGATCCCCGCCATTTCCAGCCGCCGCGGATCGCTGCCGGGCCAAATGCGCAAATACGCTTCCGGTGAAACGTGCGTATAAAAGACCCATTGCGGCGGATGCGCGCGCAACTCAGTCAGCGCTTCCGATTCGTCCTTAGCGGAGAACATTCCGGGCTGCAAGAAGGAATATCGCGTGGGGTTGTGCGCTCCAGTGACGAAATACAGCAGCGGCCGGTAAGGAAACACGAACAACGTGTCGGAAGGTTTCACTCGCGCCTGGATCATCTCCAGAACATCGAGATCCGCCTGCTTGCCATGCACGCTCCCGATGCTGGTGACCCGCGTGGTCTCGCGGAGGCGCTGCTGGATGCTGACCATAAAGCACGATCCCGCGGCGATGAGCACAATCGCCGCCACCGTTTTCTTGAACGAGGTACGAGCGATCAACACCGCCGCCAGCGCGTAGAACGGCGCCGAGACCCAGGTCAGATGATTCAGGTCCCATCGAGGATAGGTGGAGAGAATTAACGCGGCCCCCGTCGTCAGCAGAATGACGACGCTCATCGGCGGCCGCTTCCAGAGCCAAATCGCACTGAAGAACGGCAGGGTCGCCGGCAAGGTGAGAAATAACAACACTGCGATCGTGGACGCTGTATTCACGGGTGACCCGTGCAACAGGTTGGCGTAGCCGCCCGTCACCGAGCCATACCAGACCCGGTTGGCGCCCGCGTAATTGGACGCGCTCCAGAAGAGCGAATCCAGCATCGCGGAGAACGCCCCCGTGGAGACGATCCAGATCAATCCCGCCACGAAGGCGACGGTAACGCCTCCCGCGTAGGCGATCAGGAGGCGTCGGGTCGCACGATAAGCGGCCAGACAAGCACCCAGCGCGATGGCCACTAAGGCTACCGGGGGCGTGCACCATGCCGCGATCCCGACGGCGATTCCCGCCGCAAGACTGATCATGGAGGAACGTTTACTGTCCACTCCAGCGACAATCAGCGTCGCCGCCAACACAGCCCATGCGCTCGAATCCCAACGGTGATTGGCGACCACCGCCGTTTCCCCCAGCGTCACAAAAGCAAGAAAGGTGAAAGACGCGAGGGCGGCCGCCAGCTGGTTGCCGAGTTTCGAAACGAACCAGAACAAACATGCGGTCAGGATCGCGATATCGAACACGACGGGCATTCGTCCTGCCGCGAGAGTCGCGCCGAAGATACGCAGGCTTGCGGCTTCCAGTGCGAACGTTCCTGGCCCGGTGAGCGAGAAGAAGTCTTTGTAAGGCGCTTGACCGTGTAGAACGCGCAGCCCGCCGTCGAGATAGATGCCTTCATCGTTTAACGCGAGTACGAATCGCGAGGCCGCCAGCCACCCCAGGTACGCAAGGGCGCATAGGAACACCACGCCGGCGCGCCGCGTCAGGGACATGCCTATCTATCGTTATAAGAAGCTGGTTTCCGTATAGCTGCCGAAAACGTCCTTCAAGGCATCGCAGATTTCGCCCACGGTCGCATAGGCGCGAACCGCCTCCAGGATGTAGGGCATGGTGTTCGCGATGCCTTCCGCCGCTTTCCGCAAGTCACTTAACGCCTTGGCAACTGCGCTTTCGCTCCGTCGCCGCCTGACTTCACAGATCCGCTCGATCTGCTTCCGCTGTGCTGATTCGTCGATCTGCAGCACCTGAATGGGCTCCTCACTTTGCTCGGTGAACTTGTTCACGCCCACGATCACTTGTTCGCCCCGCTCGATTTCGCGCTGGTATTCGTAGCTGGCCCGGGCGATCTCGGATTGCGGAAATCCGCGCTCGATGGCCGGGATCATGCCGCCCATGTCGTCGATGCGCCGGATGTAATCGTTCGCCGCGGCTTCGACGTCGAGCGTCAGCCGTTCGACGAAATAGCTCCCACCCAGAGGATCGGGCTCAGCCGTAACACCCGTCTCGTAGGCGATCACCTGCTGGGTGCGCAGCGCCAGCGTCACGGCATCCTCCGACGGCAGCGCATAGGCCTCGTCGAGCGAGTTGGTGTGCAGCGACTGGCATCCCCCCAGCACGGCGGCCATCGCCTGAACAGCGGTGCGCACGATGTTGTTGCGCGGCTGCTGCCACGTCAGCGAGCACCCCGCGGTCTGGGCGTGGAACCGCAGCTTCCAGCTATTTTCGTTCGCGGCATGAAACCGGTCGCGCATCACGTAGGCCCAAATCTTCCGGGCGGCACGGTACTTGGCGATTTCCTCGAAGAAATCATTGTGCGCGTTGAAGAAGAAACTCAGGCGCGGCGCGAAAGAATCGACGGGCAGCCCGCGAGCCAGAACGTGTTCCACGTACTCAATGCCGTCGCGCAGCGTGAAGGCCAGCTCCTGCACGGCGGTCGATCCGGCCTCACGGATGTGATAGCCGGAAATCGAAATGGGGTTGAATCGCGGCACGCGCTGGGTGGCGAACTCGATGGAGTCCGTCACCAGACGCATGGAAGGTCGCGGCGGATAGATGAACTCCTTCTGCGCGATGTATTCCTTGAGGATGTCGTTTTGCAGTGTGCCGGATAACCGCGTCCAGTCCACGCCTTGCTTCTCCGCGACCGCCAGATACATCGCCCATAGGACCGATGCGGGCGAATTGATGGTCATGGAGACGGTGACGTCGCCCAGAGGGATTCCTTCGAACAGCGTCTCCATATCCGCCAGCGACGAAATCGCCACGCCGCACTTGCCCACTTCACCCAGGGCCGTGGGATGATCCGCGTCGACGCCCATCAGCGTCGGCAGGTCGAATGCGACCGACAATCCGGTCTGGCCCTGCTCCAGCAGATAGCGAAACCGGGCGTTGGTCTCCTCGGCTGTGGCGAAACCCGCGAACTGGCGCATGGTCCACAGCCGTCCGCGATACATCGATTCATGGATACCGCGAGTGTAGGGGAACTGCCCTGGCGTTCCCGGATTACCCATGTACTCTGTGTAGACCGGATCGAGCGGCAGCCCGCTCAGGGTGCGGAACGACCTGTTCGCAGTCGGGGGAGCCGCCACGCCTCCATTGTAGGCCGGTCATATCTCAGGCCGTAACATTTTGGGCGACTGAAGCATCTCTCCAAACTTAGCGACCGTAGTAGGATTGTTAGAGCAGTTCAAACAAGGAGGCGCCTCGAGATGTGGAATCGGCGCAAAGAAGAAGAAAAACCACCACCGCCCAAGCCAGTCGCGGCGCAGCCGGCTCCGCCGCCACCGCAACCTGTCAAGACGCAACCCGCCAAGGAGACAAGTCCAATGTCCAGTGTCCCGAATCGCCCCGCTGAGTCCTTTGATGCGACGCGCGCCGGTAATGCCGTGCTCGGGAAATCGGCCGTCGTGAAAGGGCAGATCTTGAGCCGCGAAGACTTGACCGTCGACGGCGAAGTGGAAGGCACCATCGAAATGCAGGAACACCGCCTCACCATCGGGCAGAGCGGAAAGGTCCGGGCCAGCGTGAAGGCGCGCGAAGTCATCGTTCTGGGCACTTTGCATGGGAACGTCGAGACCGGCGACCGGATCGACATCCGCAAGGAAGCCAAGCTGGTGGGCGATATCCGCACGGCGCGCATCGTGATCGAAGACGGCGCGTATTTTAAGGGCAACGTGGATATCGTTCGCGCAGAGGTCCCCAAAGCCGCGGGCGCGCCCCCCGCAGCGTCGGCTCCCCGGCCTCAGACGCCGGCGGCGAGTTCGCCTGCTGTTTCTCCAGCCTCGGCCGGTCCCGCCATGGCCGCCCGCGTTGGCGAAACCAAGCGTTAGGCGTTGGAAACCCGCAGCAGCAGCGGTCTGGATCAATTCTGCTCTTTGCTGGTCGAGCGGCCGGGGCTGACTCTATTGGATCTGGCTGGGGCCAACCAGAGTACCGTCGCGTTCATCACCAATCTCGGTCATCGGATTTATTCCGACGATTTCCTGTTGCAGATGGACCGCTGTTTCGGCGACGGCGACTTCTATGAGAACCAGTCGGATCCTAAAAAAGTGGTCCAGTTCCTGGATTCGGCGCTGGACTATCCCGCCCAGCATTTCGACGGCGCACTGGTCTGGGACACACTGGAGTTCCTGAACGGGCCGCTGCTGGAAACCGCGGTCAAGCGACTGAGCGATATGCTTCGTCCCGGCAGTTACATGCTGGCGTTATTTCACGCCGAGGAGCGCGCGGAGACCATCCCGACGTATTCCTACCGGATCCAAGACCGCAAGACCATCACGCTCGCTCCTCGCGGAAGGCGGCGGCCGGCGCAGTTCTTCAATAACCGCAGCCTGGAGAAACTGTTCAGCGATTTCGAGTCGGTGAAGTTCTTTCTGACTCGCGACCACCTGCGGGAAGTGATCGTGCGGCGGTAAGCCGGCGCGTACAGGTTTCCTGTACAATTGAATCAGCCCATCCTTGTTATGGCCGTCGAAACAACCTACACCAACCTGCGCGGAAATCTGGCGCGCACTCTGGATCGCGTGATCAACGACCAGGAAGTGGTTATCGTGCGGCGGAAAAGCGCTCGCGACGTCGCGCTGGTTCCCGCGACGGAACTGGCCGGGCTCATGGAAACCGCTCACCTTCTCCGTTCTCCGCGGAATGCGCGACGCCTGCTCTCTGCGCTGCGGCGTGCAGAACGGGGCAGTGGAAAGCCCAGTCCAGTCGAAGCACTCCGTCGGCGGGTCGGCGATGCCCGAAAAAAGCGTTCGTGAAGCGGTTTTTCAAACCGAATTTCTTCAGGACTTGCGGTACTGGGTCAAGGAAGATCGAAATGTCGCCCTGCGCGTTCTGGACTTGGTGGAAGCGATCGTTCGCGACCCTTTCCAAGGCATCGGCAAGCCCGAGGCGTTACGCTATGTGCTGGCAGGTTGCTGGTCTCGTCGAATCACGCAGGAGCATCGGTTGGTGTACCGCGTGAGCAAAGATCGGATCGATTTCCTGCAAGCGCGTTATCACTATTAGGATCGTTTCGCGAAGGTCCTCTATACTCCATTTAAGGAGTCCCTTTCTTGTCCCTGGAAGACGATCTGTTCGCGCAGCGCCTCCGCCGCACCGCGGAAATCGAGGCTCTGGGCTTCCGCGCCTATGGCCAGCGGTTCGACGCGAGTCATACCATCCCGCAGATTCTGGCCGACTATGGAGCCAAGACCGCGGAGGAACTAGCGGATCATCCCCGGGTCCGCATCGCCGGGCGCATTCAGACCATCCGCCACATGGGCAAGGCCGGCTTCCTGCACCTGATGCAATCGGGCGAGCGTCTCCAGGCCTACGTGCGCAAGGATGCGGTTCCGGAAGCGGACTACGCGCTGTTCCAGGGGTTCGATGCGGGCGACATCGTGGGCGTGGACGGCTACCTGTTCCGCACGCGGACCGGCGAGCTCTCCGTACACGCTGAAAAGCTGACGTTTCTTTCCAAGATTCTGCTGGCGTTACCTGAAAAGTGGCACGGCCTGGAGGACGTCGAGATCCGCTACCGCCAGCGCTATCTGGATCTGATCGCGAATCCGGAATCGCAGAAGATTTTCGTTACGCGCGCCAAGATCATTTCTTCGCTGCGGCGCCAGCTTGAGCAGCGCGGTTTCGTGGAAGTGGAAACGCCCATGATGCAGGCAGTCTACGGCGGCGCTACGGCGCGACCCTTTGTCACGCATCACAACACGCTCGACATGGACCTCTATCTACGCATCGCTCCCGAGCTCTACCTCAAGCGGTTAATTGTCGGCGGGCTGGAGCGCGTGTACGAAATCAATCGCAATTTCCGCAACGAGGGAATCTCCACGCAGCATAACCCCGAGTTCACCATGCTCGAGTTCTATCAAGCCTACACGGATTATCAAGGCCTGATGGATTTGACCGTGGAACTGCTCAAGCAGACCGCCATCGATGCGACAGGATCGGCCGTGGTCGAGTATCAGGGAACCAAGCTCGACTTCAGCAACATCCGGCGCCTTTCCATGCAGGAAGCCGTAGGCAACCCCTCTCTGCGCGGACACGCACTGGTGGAGGCGTTCGAGCGGCAGGTGGAATCGACACTGTTCGAGCCCACCATCATTTACGATTACCCGGTGGAGGTCTCGCCGCTCTCCAAGCACAAGCGGGACGACCCGGCCTTCGTCGAGCGCTTCGAGATCTACGTGGCCGGCATGGAAATCGGCAACGCCTACACCGAGTTGAACGATCCCAAGGAGCAGTGTCGACGCTTCGAGATGCAACTGGAGTTAAAAGCAGCCGGCGATGAAGAAGCGCACCAGATGGATGAAGACTATCTGCGGGCCATGTCCTACGGCATGCCGCCAACCGGCGGCGAAGGCATCGGTATCGACCGTCTGACCATGATCCTGACGAACTCGAAATCCATCCGCGACGTGATTCTGTTTCCGCTGCTGCGGCCGGAGGGGGAGATCGGCATCGCGGAGAAGTTGCGCGGCAACGATGTTTGAGAAATGTGATGTTTGAGCTGTTCATCGCGAGACGCTACCTGCGCGCCAAGCGCAAACAGGTGGTGATCTCCGTGATCACGGCGATCTCGGTGATGGGCGTGGCCGCGGGCGTCATGGCGCTGGTGATCGCGCTGGCGATCAACAACGGTTTCCGCACCACACTGGAGCGTAATCTTCTGGGACTGACCGCGCATGTCTCGATCCAGCAAAAGGAGGTCAGCGAAGGCATCGCGGGCTGGGAGCAGCTGACCGCACAGCTTGCACGGCTGCCGCACGTCAAAACCGCCTCGCCCGCGCTCTACGACGTCGGATTTCTCTCCGGTCCCCTCAACGGCGACGGCGTATCGATCAAGGGCATCTCGATCGTGAAAGGAGCCCCGGTCCCCGAAGCGCTCTTGCACTTGAAGGCGGGCTCGATCGAAGCATTGCACAACGAAGAAGGAGAGCGCCCGGGAATCATTCTCGGCTATCGACTGGCCGAGCGAATGGGCGCGGTGGTTGGGAAATCGGTAACCCTGACGATCGCCAACGGCCACATGACTCCCCTGGGCGGCCGGCCCAGCAACATATCGTTGCGCGTGGCCGGCATCTTTGAATCGGGTTTCTTCCAATTCGACTCTTCCCTGTGCTTCATGGATCTTCCTACGATGCAGAGGATTTACGGATTGGGCGACGTTCTCAACAGCATCGAGCTGTACCTGGATGACGTCGACGCCGCGCCGCAAGTGGCCGCGGCAGCCGAGAAGCTGATCGGGCCGAAGCTCGCGGCCACCACCTGGCAGGATCAGAACCGGCCGTTGCTGAACGCGTTGAGAATGGAGCGGGTGGTCACGGTGGTCACCATCGGATTGATCCAGATAGTGGCGGCGCTGAACATACTGATCGCCCTGGTGATGATGGTGATGGAGAAGCACCGCGATATCGCGATCCTGATGTCGATGGGCGCTCGGGCCAAGCAGATTCGCAGGATCTTCGTATGGGAAGGAGCGATGATCGGGGCGGTCGGCACCGCGATCGGTCTGACCGTGGGCTACACCATTTGCTATTTCGCCGACAAATACAGATGGCTGCGCCTGGACGAGGAAGTTTACTCCATTTCGTTTGTGCCGTTCACGGTGCGCTGGACGGACGGCGTGTGGATTGCTGCGGCCGCCATCGCCGTCAGCCTGATCGCGACGCTTTATCCGGCGCGCAGCGCCACCAAGATCGCCCCGGTCGAATCTCTGCGATATGAGTGATATGCTCGGTCTGAATATGCGACCCATCTTCGTTTCCGTGTGTCTATTTCTCGCCGCGCTGGCGTCCGGCCAAACCGCTCAACCCACTGGTCAAACCACCGCTCCCAACGCCGTCAAGTTGACCAAGTACATCCTGGGCGTTGCCGATCTGGACAAGAGCTACGCCTTCTATCACGCGCTCGGTTTGGATCTGCAGAATAATGCGGCCGCGCTACCCAAACCCAACGCGCTTGCTGAAATGCTGCTGAGGCTGGTGGACGTACCGCTGGGCACGAAGTTCCGCAACATGATGCTCAAGATCCCCAACGCCGCATTCCCGCTGGAGGTCACCGAGTTCACCAACATGGACGTGCATCCGGCTATGCCGCGCATTCAGGATCCCGGCGCATCGCTCCTGGTCCTGGACGTGGACGACATAGATGCCGCGCTGGCCGCCGCGAAGAAGGCGGGTGGAGAAGTGGTCTCGACCGGCGGTAAGCCCGTCAAACGCGCCAGCGGCCCGGGTCGAGTGGTCACGGTGAAAGATCCCGACGGCTACTACGTGGAACTGGCGCAGACCACCGCGACTGCGTCCGGAGCGCCCTCTGGGACCGGGAAAGTCATCGGCGCAGGGTTTGGCTCCATGGTGGTGCAGAACGCGGAAAAGGCCGCGGCCTTCTATCGGGATCACTTCGGTTTCGCGGCCAAAACCAATGCCTGGACTTCGAAGTTCGACGCCAATCTGGGCACTCCCGGCGCCCAGATCCAAACGGCGGAAGTGACGGTTCCGGGCACGACCCTGTCCTGGCGATTCATGGAATTCAAAGGCGTGAATCGCAAGCCTTACACGCCGCGGATTCCCGATCCCGGCGCGGCGGGGCTCGGGCTTCAGGTGCACGACATGGATGCCGCGATCGCGGCGGTCAAGGCTGCCGGCGGCTCCTCGATCACCCAGGGCGGAAACATCAAGATGGGCAAGGGCAAGGTCGGCTTCGTGCGCGACCCGAACGGCATTCTCTTGGAGCTCGCGCAACCTTGAGCCGAGGCTCGCGAAAAGCGCAGCGACAAAACGAACCCAAGAAGTTTTTGAAACTAGAGGGAAGAGTATCTTCGACAATGCGAATTCTTTCGAAACATCCATGATTCAATTCCTGTGAGGTTGATAAACGGGCTTCAATTCAGAGTTTTGCGGTTGCGCGGGCGAAAGCTCAGGCGACGGAGAGGTAAGTTGCTGTTAGAAGTGCAAATGAAGGTCGACGCCCGCTGAGACGGTTCAAAAGGTAGCAACCAAAGAGACTCCACGGGAGGCAGGTCGGGTATCGATTCCTGAAACAGACGGTGCCATTCCTTACGCATCGAATCTCTGTGATAGAGTGTTCAAAATATAAGTAATTGCCCGTTTCCGTATGCCTGAACCAGACAATGAATCTCGCGTCGCAGATGGGAACGCGGATGATACACGCCTTTCCCTAGAATTCAGCTTCCCGGACGCTGAATTGGTGTTTGGAATTGTTTGTGCGGTTGGAGGCAACTATCGAAAGGTAGAGAAGGCATTGACTAACCTGCTCAAGCAGTATGGTTATGAACCGGACGTGATCAGGATTAGCGAATTTCTGAAAGACTACAGAGACAAGCTGGGCTTGGACACAACAATTTCGGATGGGGACGAGTATGAACGCATCAAGTCCCGGATGGAGGTCGGGAACGAGGCTAGAAAGAAGACGGGCCATCAGGAATTATTGGCGCTGACATCGCTTGCAGAGATCGCATCCCGACGCAAGGTGAAGGTTGACGGCCTACCTGAACCGATGAAACGAACCGCACACGTCCTCTTGACTCTGAAGCGACCCGAGGAAGTTGACATCCTCCGAAAGGTGTACGGTCCAGCATTCTTTCTGATCGGCGTCTTTGCCACTGAACAAGAGCGGCTGGACTATCTGCGGGACGACCATGGCGTGTCCATCGAACATGCTACGGAGCTTGTGCGGAAGGACCGCGAGGACGATCATCCTTTCGGCCAGCAGACCAGGGAAACGTTTCACCGAGCTGACGTTTTCGTAAGACTGCTTGGCAACGGATACAAGAAGCAATTGAAACGTTTTTTGGACCTCGTCTTCTGCCATCCATATCACACGCCTACGCTTGATGAACATTCAATGTATCTAGCGTATTCAGCTTCACTGCGTTCGGCTCAACTCGGACGCCAGGTTGGCGCGGCGGTGATCTCTACACATGGCGATCTGATTGCTGTCGGATGCAACGAGGTTCCCCATGCCGGCGGCGGGTGCTATTGGCCGGGAGACGACGATCAAAGAGATCACATACGCGGTATAGACTCCAACGATGTTCGGAAGGAAATGATCGCGAACGATATCATCGACAAATTGGCGACCGTTTTGAAAGACGGCAAAGGCCATGAAGCGCGCGGACTCCTTCGCAGCAGCTTGCTATTCGATATCACCGAGTTTGGAAGGGCTGTGCATGCAGAGATGGAGGCACTTCTCTCTTGCACGCGTTCTGCGGTAAGTACATTAGGAACTTCCTTGTTCACAACAACCTTCCCCTGTCATAACTGTACTCGCCACATCATTGCTGCTGGGGTCGGGCGCGTTGTATACATAGAGCCTTATCCGAAGAGCCTTGCCACCGAGTTGCATAATGATTCGATTAGGATAGAGGAGTCTGGTGCTGAGAAGCCACGAAGCAGGCGCCGGATTCCGTTCGAGCCATTCGTTGGCATCGGACCAAGGAGATACGCAGACCTTTTCTCAATCAAGCTGACGGGCGGCTTCAGCATAGAGCGTAAACGGGATGGCAAAACGATCAACTGGAAGGAAGAAGGCGGTAGTCCACGGATACCGGTTCAACCGATCTCGTACCTACAACGGGAACAACTTGTGGCAGCAGCATTAGACCAAATCCTACAAGAGGCCAAAGATGGGCAACAACAAAGAATCTTCTAAGAAAACGGACGATCGAGGCGAATTCCTCACGAAGAACGCAGCGATCGTTAGGGACTGGCCTTCCTGGATGAAGGACAGCGCACGAAAACATAATGAGGTTGATGTAAAGACCGATACCAGAAAAGTGGATCTTAAGCGTTCGGATCGAGACCGCGATTGATTCAGGCTAACTTCCTCTGAACTACCGAGTGCCTCTTGTTCCGTGTTGCCGGACGGGTCCGCTGACGCGCTCTGAACTGACCTCACCCGGTCCGGCCGGGCTACACTATCTTTCATGCCTGAACTAATAACCGGACCCCACGTGATCCCCGTCCGGGGGAACAAGATTATCGAGGAATACATCGGACGCGTCAACAACGACGAATCCCAGGTCAGCATCGCCCGGATGCGCAGTCCGGCGGGGTGGTCCGAGCCCGGCCAGCGTCCCGATTTCGATGAATTCACACTGGTACTAAACGGCGCCCTGCACGTCCAACACGACAAAGGCGTATTGGAAGTTAAGGCTGGGCAGGCTGTGGTCGCCCGGAAAGGCGAGTGGATCCGTTACAGTACCCCGCAGGGGGCTGAATACGTGGCCATTTGCGTGCCGGCTTTCGGGCCGGAAACGGTCCATCGGGACGCTTGAAAACCCCTTAAGGGTGAATGACATCCCGGGCAGACTTGATTGACAGTCCGGGCCCATTCCTCTATGATATGTAGGGTTTATACGACCATCTTCAGCTCGTCCTGAGTCAAATTTTTTGGGTCAACTTTTATGATCAAAGTCGAAGGGCTTACCAAGCGATACGCCCGGAACGTTGCCGTCGATCACATTTCGTTTGAAGTAGAAAAAGGCCAGATCGTGGGTTTCCTGGGTCCTAACGGAGCCGGGAAAACCACCACCATGCGCATGCTCACCTGCTTCATGCCGCCCACCGAGGGTACGGCAACGGTGGCCGGGTTCGATGTTCGCGAGAACCCCATGGAAGTGAAGAGGCGCATCGGCTACCTTCCGGAAACCCCTCCGGTCTACCCGGAAATGGAAGTGATCGAGTACCTGAATTTCGTGGGGCGAATCAAAGGCGTACCTTCGGCCGGCCTCCACGCGAGGATCGACGAAGTGATGCAGAAGACCGCCATCACCGACGTCCGCAACAAGGAAATCGGAAAGCTGTCCAAGGGATACCGGCAGCGCGTGGGCCTGGCCCAGGCTATTGTGCATAACCCCGACGTCCTGATCTTGGATGAACCGACCTCCGGTCTTGATCCCCATCAAATTATTGAGACTCGCGATCTGATCAAGGGGCTGTCCGGGGATCACACCATTATTCTTTCCACCCACATCCTGCCGGAAGTGGAGGCCACCTGCCAGCGGGTCATGATCATCAACAAGGGCAAGCTGGTGGCCACCGACACGATGGAGAATCTGAGCAGCCGCCTGCATGGCGCCGAAACGGTGGCGGTGGAGGTTTTGCCGCGCGACGGAACGTCGTCTCCGGAATGGGTAAAGAGCGTTCACGAGAGGCTGGAGAAAGTGGCGGGCGTGAGCCGCGTGCTGGCTAGGGAATCCAAGGACAGCCGGGCACGGTTTACTGTGGAAAGTCTGAAAGGCAGCCATGTGCGGCCGGAACTGGCGCGAAGTGTGATTGAGGCCGGCTGGCAGCTCAATGAACTGCACGGCATGGGCCTGAGCCTGGAAGAGATCTTCCTGGAATTGACGGCTTCAAGCTATGAAACAAAATCCGAGCCCGTGCCGGAAGCCGTGGCGGAGAAGGCTTAAATGAATACCTTTACGATTGCCCGCAGAGAACTGAGCAGTTATTTCCGCTCGCCGATCGCTTACGGCGTGATGTGTTTCTTCGCATTGATCGTCGGCTTTTTCTTTTATTCCGCGGTTCGGTTTTTCCTCCAGCAGAGCCTGCAGGCCACGATGATGGGCCAGTCGGTTCCGCTGAACGTAAACGAATGGGTGGTGCGGAACGTGCTTTCCAACATCAGCGTGGTGGGGCTGTTCATCATCCCCATGATCACCATGCGTCTGTTCGCGGAGGAAAAACGCACGGGCACCATCGAACTGCTGGTGACCTCTCCCTTGCGCGACTACGAAATCATCCTCGGCAAGTGGCTGGCGGCTTTTGTCCTGTACCTGGCGATTCTGGGCATCTCGGTGCTGGATATGCTGGTCCTGTTCGCGTACGGGAATCCGGATTGGAGGCCGATGGCGGTGGGTTATCTCGGCCTGATCCTGCAAGGCGGTTGCCTGCTGGCGATCGGAGCGTTCATCTCCTCTACCACGCGCAATCAGATCGTGGCCGGAGTAGCGACGTTCGGCGTGTGCCTGCTGCTGTGGGTGCTGGACTGGGTGTCGCAATTTGAATCGTCCAGCCTCTTTTCGGTGATCAGCTATCTATCCGTGACGTCTCACTTCGATTCTTTCGCGCGCGGGGTGCTCGACTCCAAGGACGCGATTTATTACCTGAGCATGATCGTCTTCGGTCTGTTCCTGACGGGCCGGTCGATGGAATCGATCCGGTGGAGGGCGTAATGGCAACCACCAAGACTCATCGCGCTGCGAACTTCGCTCAAGCGGCCGTTTACACCCTGATCGTCATTGCGATTCTGGGAGTAGCGAATTTTCTGGCGAATCGCTACAACAAGAGCTTCGACGCAACCGCCAACAAGAAATACACGTTGTCCGACCAGACCGCCAAAGTCGTCAAGGACATCAAAGGCGACCTCACCATCACGTATTGGGACCGCCCCAATGGGTTCCCCAACGCGCAGGATCTGTTCGACCGCTACAAGCAACTGTCCCCGAAAGTCAACGTCGAGTATAAGGACGTCGACAAGGACCGCACCCAGGCGATCGCGGCCGGGGTGAAGAACCCACTGCCGAACATCTTCGTCCAGGTGGGCAACAAGACGGAGACGGCCAAGAGCCTCACGGAAGAAGAAGTCACCGGGGCGATGGTCCGCTCACTCAAGGGCGGCGATCGCACGGTCTGCTTCACCAGCGGCTATGGCGAAGGATCCACCACCGATACCACGGCCAGCGAAGGCTTGGGCAACGTCAAGGATCTCACCGGGAAGAACAACTACAAGACCAAAGTAGTCCCGCTGATCCCCAAGCCGGATATTCCGGCGGACTGCACCATCCTCGTCGTCGCCGGGCCCAAGCGCGATTACCTTCAACCGGCGGTGGATGCGATCAAGACCTACGTCGAGAACGGCGGACGCGCGTTGATCATGCTGGATCCTCCGTTGCAATTCAAATCCACCATCGATGAAAACGCCGCTCTGGTCGCGGTGCTCGATAGCTGGGGCGTGAAGATGGATAAGGACCTGGTCCTGGATCTCAGCGGAGTCGGCCAACTGTTCGGGCTCGGCCCCGAGTTTCCCATCATCACCAAATACAACGATCACGCCATTGTTCGGGACATGAAGGACGAAGCCACAGGCTTCCCGATCACGCGTTCGATGCAGGTGACCAAGGGCGACAAAACGATGGTTTCGGCCCTGTTTTCGACGAGTGATGACGCCGTGGCTACGGAAGATCTGAAAAATCCACAGGTCAACGTGAAGGCCGCCAAGCCCGGTGCTCGGGTTTTGGCAGCCGCCGGGACCTATACCACGGGTAAACCGGACGGCAACGGACGGTTCGTCGTGGTCGGCACCTCACGCTGGGTCGGCAATGGATTTCTGGCATTCAACGGAAATCGCGACCTGTACATGAACATGCTCAACTGGCTGAGTTCGGATGAGGATCTGATTTCCATCCGGCCCAAAGATCCCGAGGATCGGCGGCTCAATATGAATCCGCTCCAGGCCACCATGCTGTTCTACGGCAGCGTGGTCCTGATCCCGCTGGCGATCATCTTCGCGGGCGTGGGCGTGTGGTGGAAGCGCAGATAGGACGGAAACTGCCATGAAGTTCGCGCGTTTGTTGATCGCAGCCGCTGTGCTGGCGGGACTCGGCGGAGTGCTGTATTGGTCGAATCGCTCCGAAGCAGCCAAGGCACGCAAGCCGGACCCCAAAGCCCCACCGAAAATACTGGACCTGAAGGAAACCGACATCAAGCAAATCGAAATCCGGCATGGTGACGGCGAGACGGCCGTGCTCAAGAGGAATGATGCCGGCAAGTGGTCGATCGCCGCGCCCCAGCCTCTGGCCGCCGACCAGAGTGCCGTGAGCACCCTCAGTACCGCCGCCAGCACGCTCACCTCGGATCGCGTGGTGGATGAAAATGCGAGCAATCTTCCGTCTTACGGCCTGAATCCGGCGCGCATCGGGATCACGCTCACGATGGCGGATGGAAAGACTCACGTGCTGCGCATCGGCGAGGATACGCCCACCGAAGGCGACTCCTACGCGATGCTGGACGGCGATAAGCGCCTGTTCACCATCGCCAGCACGAGCAAGATGGCGCTCGACAAGCAGTCCAAGGATCTGCGCGAAAAACACCTGTTGACGTTCGATCAGGACAAGCTCAGCCGCGTGGAGCTGGAAGTTGCCGGGAAGCCGCCTCTGGAGTTCGGGCGCGCGGGAACCGACTGGCAGATCCTGAAGCCCAAGCCGATGCGTGCTGATACCTTTCAGGTGGACGATCTGGTTCGCAAGCTGAAGGACGCGGCGATGGATACAGAGACCGATCCGAAGGCTGCGGCAGCCGCGTTCGCCAGCGGCCAGAAAACCGCGACCGCCAAGGTCACGGGCGCCGAAGGCACCGAAACGCTCGAGGTCCGCAAGGACAAGGACGATTACTACGCCAAGTCCAGCACGCAGGATGGCGCCTACAAAATCACGAAGGACGCCGGCGACGCACTCAATAAATCACTGGAGGATTTCCGCAACAAGAAAGTCTTCGATTTTGGCTTCAACGATCCGAATCGCATCGAGATCAAGGACGGCGCGAAGACTAGAGTGATCGAAAAGTCGGGCCAGAACTGGACCTCAGGCGGCAAAACCATGGATTCGATCTCGGTCCAGAACCTGATCGATAAGTTGCGCGACCTCTCGGCCACGAAGTTCGCCGACAGCGGATTCACGACGCCCAGTCTGGAGTTGACCGTGGTTTATAACGACGGCAAAAAGACGGAGAAGGTCCAGATCGCGGCCGCGGGCTCCGACTTTCTGGCGCGGCGTGAAAACGACAGCTCGCTCTATCAGCTCGATTCCAAAGTCGTGAACGATCTGCGCGATGCTGCCGCCGGGGTTCAGGCGCCACCTCCCGGGGAAACCAAAGACGGAAAGAAGAAGTAGTGCCCGAGCACTTGCTTGGTGCGGCGCTCAACACGGATCTGTACGAGCTCACCATGGCGGCGGGCTACTTCGAGGCCGGCAAGGCCCAGGACCGCGCCACATTCGAGCTGTTCGTGCGGCGACTGCCGTGGAATCGTAACTTCGTTCTGGCGGCGGGATTGGCCCAGGCGGTCGATTATCTCCTGAATCTCCAATTCACCGCTGCGGAGATCGCGTATCTGAAAACGCTGCCGCAGTTCGAGCACACACGTCCCGAATTCTTCGAGCTGCTGGCCCGGCTGCGGTTCACAGGCGACCTTTTTGCGGTAAGCGAAGGCACGCCGCTCTTCGCGGGCGAACCGTTTCTGACCGTGCGTGCGCCGCTGATCGAAGCGCAATTGATCGAGACCTATCTGCTGGCCACCATCGGGTTTCAATCCACCATCGCCACCAAAGCGGCTCGCGTGGTGAGGGCCGCCCTGGGGAACGCGGTGGTCGAGTTCGGAACCCGCCGCGCGCATTCGCCCGAAGCCGGAGTGCTGGCCGCGCGCGCCGCCTATATCGGCGGCTGCATGGGCACCAGCAATGCCGAAACGGGGTTTCGATACGGCGTTCCGGTGTTCGGTACCGCCGGGCACTCCTGGGTGATGTCGTTTCCCAGCGAGCTGGCGGCGTTCGAACGGTTGCAGCAGCTCTTGGGCGAAAGCACGGTGTACCTGATCGATACGTACGACACGCTGGAAGGCGCGCGGCGCGCGGCGTCACTCGGGCGTCCGCTGTGGGGAGTCCGATTAGACAGCGGCAACCTGGGCGAGCTTGCGGTTGCGGTTCGGCGGATCCTGGACGATGCCGGATTGGGCGACACCAAGATCATGGCCACCGGCGATCTGAACGAGTACAAGATTCAGGAGCTGATGGCCGCCCGCGCCCCCATCGACGTGTTTGGCGTGGGTACAGAGCTGGCGACTTCGGCCGACGCGCCGTCGCTCGGCGTGGTCTATAAGCTGGTGGAACTGGAAGATGCCGGCGGCCGCCACTATCCCGTGAAGCTCAGTCATGACAAACAGACGTTGCCCGGAGCCAAGCAGATCTTTCGCTCGGCCGACCACGACGTGCTGGCGCGCGCCAGCGAATGCATCGCGTGCGGGGAAGGCGAAGCTGTCTGCGAGGCGCTGCAGCGTCCCGTGGTGCTCGCGGGCAGGCTGGTGGAATCATTGCCGACCATCGCCGAGACCCGCCGCTATGCTTCCGAATCGCTGAGCCGGTTGCCCGCCACTTGTCTGAGCCTGTTCGCCAGCGAGCCCGCCTGGCGCGTGGACATCAGTCCCGAGCTCGCGGCGTTGAATGAAAGCGTCAGCAAGGGCGCGGCGGTATGAACACTGCGTTCTTCGACGTCGACACGCAGCTGGATTTTCTCTACCCGGCCGGCGCGCTGTACGTGCCGGGGGCGGAATCGATCGTCCCCCAAATCGCCGCGCTCAACCGCTACGCCGCCGAACATGGCATCCCGGTGGTCTCGACCATGGACGCGCACACGGAAAACGATCCCGAGTTTCGCGACTGGCCTCCGCACTGCGTCGCCGGAACCGCGGGACAACAGAAGCCCGCCGCGACGTTGCTCGAATCGAGGACGGTGATTGGCAGCCAGCGCGAAGATTTCGATCTTAGAGGCGCGCGGCAGATTCTGATCGAGAAACAATCGGTGGATTGCTTCACGAATGCGAACCTTCCGACGCTTCTCAATGTGCTCGGCGCCGAACTTTGTGTTGTTTACGGAGTGGTCACCGAGATCTGCGTGAAGAACGCCGCCCTGGGCTTGCTGAAATCGGGCCGGAAGGTGAAACTGGTGACCGACGCGGTACGCAGCCTGGACGATACCAAGTGCGCGCAGTTCTTCCAAGACTTCGTGGCGGCAGGCGGACAGCTGATAACCGCGCAGCAACTAGTCCCCTAAATCGAATACCCTGTAAATTACAGGAGCCCACAGGTTTGCGCGTCAAAGAACTGGCCGCTTGGCTGGAAGCGCCCTGGGAGGGCGAAGGAGACCGCGAAATCCGCCGCGTCGCGCCGCTTGAAGATGCGGGCGAGGAGGACCTTTCGTTCGTCTCCAACGGGCGCTCCATCAGACTCGTCAGCTTCTCCCGCGCCGCGTGCCTGCTAGTCCCCGACAATTTCGTCAACGAGCCCAGCCGCACCATCATCCGCACGCGCGACCCCCGCGCCGCGGTTGCTCGCATCATACCGAAGCTGCATCCCCATCGCGAACCGTCCCCGGGCGTTCATCCGACCGCTGTATTGGGTCCCGGCGTGGCGATCGGCAAAGGCGCCTCCATTGGACCCTTGGTGAGCCTGGGCGCAGGAGTGCACATTGGCGACGGAAGCTCGATTGGAGCCGGGACTGTCGTGGGGGATTATGTCCATATCGGGCGACGCTGCGTATTGCACCCGCGCGTGACGGTGTATCACGATGTGACCCTCGGGAATCACGTGATCCTGCACTCGGGCTGCGTCATTGGAGCCGACGGTTTTGGCTTTGTCCTGACGGAGGGAGCTTACGAAAAATTTCCGCAGGTGGGTGGTGTGATGATCGGCGATCACGTGGAGATCGGCGCCAATTCCTGCGTGGACCGCGCCGCTCTGGGCATCACCTCCATCGGCGAAGGCAGCAAGCTCGACAACCTGGTGCACATTGCTCACAACTGCCGCATCGGGCGGCATGTGGTGATCGCGGCGCAGACGGGACTCTCCGGCGGCGTGGTGGTCGAGGATTACGCCGTCATTGGCGGACAAGTCGGGATCGGCGACAAGGCGCGGATTGAATCGCGCGCCGTGCTGGGTTCCGGAAGCGGCGTGCTGACTTCGAAGATCGTCCGCGCGGGGCAGGTGATGTGGGGCACGCCGGCCCGGCCGTTGAAGCAATACCTGGAGCAACTGGCGGTGCTGTCGCGCCTCGCAAAAAAACGCAAAGGCTAGGGCGCCCACTCCAACGCCTGAGTCACGCTTAATGCCGAGCCGAGGTCAAGCATCAGCCGAAAGCGAACCTTGCCGGACGTGTTACGGTACACCATGCTTCCGTTACTCAGGTTGGCGCGGTCGAGCTCAACACGCTTGGTATCGGCGCCATCGTCGATCTCGAGTACGCCGCTGCTCGCCGCGAGTACCGCCCGGGCATTCGGATTCCAGCGAACGGTCAGATTCTCGCCGGTGCGCGCCACCGCGAGCGACAGGCCGAAATCCGCAGCGGCGCGCTGCGGCGCGGTGATCCGGGAGGCTTCATAGCCCAGCAGGACTCCCAGCAACAGGAAGACGAAGCTCGCCACCAGCCACATGCCGGTCCGCGATTTCGGTGCACCCGGTTCCTCGGACGGCTTCTTCGAGGGCTCCTCGGGCTCAGCGGAAAAAATTCGATAGTAGGGTTGCGGCGCGGGCCCGGACGCAGGTGCGTCTTCCGTGGATATCGGCGGAACAGCCGCGGCGGCCTCCTGGTTTTCAGGCTCTCTTTCCTTCCGCTTCCGTTCCTGCATCGGCGCGCGCCGGGGCGGTTCCTGCCCGGTCATCTCCCAGCGGCGGAACGGGAATTCGAGCGGTGTCGCAGCGGAGAACGCGCCATTTTTCCGAACAAAAAAGCCCGCCGTGCCCGGCTTGGTGGCGAAGGGTTTCACCAGCAGCGCGACCTGGGCCGCCGCGGGGAAAAGCTGGTCAAGCAGCTGGATGTCTTCCGGCTGCAGGGCGAGCCCGTCGCGCGTGTGACTGCGGTAGTAGCCTACGATTTCCGTACGCCGGCGCCGGCATGTTTCCTCGAACAGCGCCCGCTCGGCTTGGGTTAGAAGATAGGACGGCCCGCGGGCATAGGTGCAAGGAATGGCTTCGAAATCCTCGATGCGGATGGTGCTTACACCGCCGGGCTCAATCGTGCCAAGCAGGATGCCGCCCACCTCGGCGCCGCGCTTGGGCACAGCTCCAAATCCGCGCAGGATGTCGGCGCCCATGCGGTCGACCACGTCGACGCTCAGATGAACCACCACCGGCTGGCCAGGCGCCTGCCACACGAAATAACCGGGCACGGCTTGTGTCGCTGGCTCCATTTCGGTTAAGGTTCATGGTACTACGCGATGCCCGGGACACTCTATCTTGTCGCCACGCCAATTGGCAATCTGGAAGACATCACGCTGCGCGCCCTGCGCGTGCTGCGCGAGGCCGATCTGATCGCCTGCGAAGACACGCGGCAGACCGGCAAACTGCTGCGGCACTTTGAAATCGTCGATAAGCCCATGGTCAGCTATCACGAGCACAATGAAGCCGCGCGGACTGCCGAGCTGATTGCCAAACTGGAAAGTGACGTGACCGTCGCGCTGGTCTCCGATGCCGGGACGCCGCTGGTGTCCGATCCAGGATACCGGCTGGTGACCGCCGCGGTCGGCGCGGGGATCCCCGTGGTTCCGATTCCTGGCGCATCGGCGGTGCTGGGCGCGTTGTCTGGCGCCGGCCTGCCGACGGATGCGTTTCGGTTCTGCGGATTCCTTCCTCCCAAGCAAGGCCAGCGAAAAAAGGCGCTGGAAGCGCTTCGCGGGGAGGACTGCACGCTGGCCTTCTACGAAGCGCCGCACCGGATTCTGGAGACGCTGTCCGACGTGTCAGCCGTGTATGGCGATCGGCCCGTGGTGGTTGCGCGCGAGCTCACCAAGCTGCACGAAGAATTTCTGCGCGGTACGGCGGAGGTAGTTCGCGCCCAACTCGCGGCGCGACCGTCGGTGAAGGGGGAGATAACACTGCTGATCGGTAAAGGCTCACCCGTCCCCTCAGACACGCCAGTCGAAGAGGCCGTGCGAGAACTGGAGCACAAGGGCGTGCCGCGCATGGACGCGATCAAGCAGGTGGCTCGCGAGCGCGGCCTCTCCAAGCGCGAAGTCTATTCGAAAGTTACCGGCTGACGGGCGGCCGGCGAGGAGCGGGACAGCATCCCTCCGCGCACGTGGCGTGATCCTGCTCGACCAGCTCCGCGATCATCTCGATCATCGCCGGATGCGTCCCCGCCGTGCCTCCGCGGACCATCTGAACACCCAGCTCTTCGCACACCGCCCGTACTTCAGTATCCAGATCGTAGAGTACTTCCATGTGATCGGAAAGGAACCCAATCGGCACGATCACAACGTCGGAGCGAATCTCGCGTATGTACGCGCCGATATCGGGCTCAAGCCAGGGCTGTCCCGGCGGCCCGCTGCGGCTCTGGTAGACCAGCTTCCAGTCATCTCTACCCACGCCGTTCGCGACCACGGCACACGCCCGCTCCAGCTCACGGACGTAGGGGCTCGATTCGGCCATCGATACCGGCACGCTGTGCGCTGTAAACACCAGCCGCCCTTGCGGAAGATCGGCGAGCGCCATCCGGGTGCGATCGGTCATCGCCTTGATGAATTTGGGGTGCGCCGAAAACGGCCTGATTTTCGAGATTTGCGGGGCATTGCGTCCCTCCGCCTCTATCACGCCCCGAGCTCGTTCGATGTCTTCGATGTACTGCCGGCACCCGGAATACGATCCGAACGCCGAGGTCACGAATGCGACCGCCCGCAGGACTCCGTCGTCACGCATCTGGCGCATGGTATCGGCAAGCATGGGGTGCCAGTTGCGATTGCCCCAATACACCGGGATCTTCACCACGGGGCGCAGCGCTTCGATCAACGCCCGATTCTGATCGTTGATGGGGCTGCGTCCATTGAAGCGGTAGTAGTGCTCGGCGACCTCAAGCATCCGTTCGCGCGGAACGGTTCGCCCGCGCAACACGTTTTCCAGAAACGGAATCACGTCTTCGCGTTTTTCAGGACCGCCGAAGGAGACGATCAACAGTGCGTCGTATTTAGACACGTTTATTCACACCAGTCTCAACCTATCGCGGGTAGGGATGTCCGCGCAGTGTGGTCAGCGCGCGGTAGATCTGTTCCGCGAGCATCACCCGCGCCAGCTCGTGCGGCATGGTCAGCGCCGATAGCGACAGCAGGAAATCCCCCCGCGCGCGCCACGCCGGCGGCAGGCCGTCGGCACCTCCAATGACGAATACCAAATCCCGGTCAAACAGAGCCGTGAGCTTTTTCGAATCGAGCGACTTTCCCGCGGGGTCCAGCAGAATCTTGCGCGCGGACGGATGTTTGGCCCACGGATCGAAGCGTACTGGATGGATTTCGCGCATCTCGCAGGTGGCAAATCGTCCCGAGCGTTTGATGTACTCCTCGGCCATGGCATTGGCATGCGTGTCGCGCGCCTTGCCGACGTAGTAGAGGAAGATCTTCACTGCTTCTTGAAAAATTCGACACCGTTACGCGTCTCCGCCAGTTCCACCTTGTCGCCGATCTTCACGCGCTCGCCCGTGATCCGCGCAGTCAAGCGTCCGCCGCTGTCGAGCGACACGATCACCAGCTGATACGGTGCATCCGCTACAAATTCCGCCGGCGCGGCGTGGACCACGGTTTCGGTGTAGATCACTCCTGTACTCACCCCGGTGCTCACGTGGTTACTCATAGGGCACCCAACACGGTCACAACTGCCGTCGCTCCCGAACCGCCCAGGTTCTGCGCCAGACCCAGCGAGTGGCGATCCACTTGAAGCTCGCCCGCCTCCCCGCGAATCTGCAGCACCACATCGCAGATCTGGGCGACTCCGGTCGCGCCCACCGGATGACCCTTGGCCTTCAGCCCTCCGCTCGCGTTCACTGGACGCTCGGCGTGCAAACGAGTGCGGCCTTCGAACACGTACGGTCCGCCTTCGCCTTTCTTAATGAATCCCAGGTCCTCCGTCGCCACGATCTCGGCGATGGTGAAACAATCGTGCACTTCTGCGAACTCGATGTCGCGGGCGCTCACGCGCGCCATTTTGTAGGCTTTCTCCGCAGCTTCGCGTACCGCCCAGAACGTGGTGATGTCGGCCTTGGCATCCAAGGCGACGTAATCGGAAGTCTGCGCGATGCCCAGAATCCGCACCGGCTGAGCGGTGAACTCGGAGGCCCGCTCCAGGGGTGCGATGAGCACGGCCGCCGCGCCGTCGCTGATCAGGGAGCAATCGAACACCGTGAGCGGCTCCGCTATCATCTTGCCGGCCAAGGCCTGCTCCATGGTGATGACCTTGCGCATGTGGGCCAGCGGATTCTTCGCCCCATTAGCGTGATTCTTCACCGCTACCGCCGCCAGGTGCTCGCGGGTGGTCCCGTACTGATGCATGTGCCGCCGGGCGATCATCGCGAACAGCGCGGGAAATGTGGCGCCCGCGCGTCCCTCGCCGGCCATGTCCCCCGCCCCGGCCAGGATTTCGGTGACCTTGGGCGTGGCCTGCGAGGTCATCTTCTCGACCCCCGCCACCAGGACGATATCGTTCAGCCCGGCCGCCACGCTCGAAACAGCGTGGAAGAAGGCCGAGCCGCCCGAGGCGCAGGCAGCCTCAAATCGCGTACATGGTACTCCTGTGAGTCCCAGGCTGCCGGCGATGTAGGGAGCCAGGTGGTTCTGGCCCACAAACGACGGTCCCGCGAAGTTGCCGAGATAGAAAGCCTCGATTTGTGAAGGGCTTACGCCGGCATCCTCCATGCATTTTTCACCCGCCTCCACTGCCAGCGAGCGCAGCGTACGGTCCGGGAAGGCGCCGAACGCCGTTTTACCGATTCCCACAATTGCAACCGGCCTCATATATCATTAGGATATCTTGACTGCCGATAGACTATAGACTGGCGGGCCAGACTGCACGCTTGGGCGTCCTTCCGCGTCATCCATATGCGGGGTGAGTTGTCCCCGGGATGCGATGTCGTCAATGATGGCCATGACCAGTCTGCTAGCAGCAAGTGAACGCGTGATGAGCGAAACACCCGGATCCACCCGGTACGACGCGGCTCCGTTGTCTTCGGAGCAGCAGAACCGATTTGTGGCCGAGAATATGCGCCGCGTGTTCCTGCTGATCTATCGCGTGGTGGGCAACGTCGCCGACGCGCAGGATCTGACCCAGGAAGCATTCATCAAAGCTCTGCAGCGGCAGGACCAACTCAAGGATCTGGAGAAAGCGGCGCACTGGCTGTCGCGCATCGCCACCAACACCGCTATCGATTTCCTGCGGCGCGCGGGGCGCGTGAATTTCGTGGATCTGGAGAGTCTGCCCGAGCCGGTATTGCGTTCGCGCCAGGAAAGCCCGGAACAGAGGGTATTGCGCACGGAACACCGGGACCGTCTGGAAGCGGGCCTGGAAGTGTTGACCGCGCGCGAAAGAATGGCTATCTTGCTGCGCGACGTCGAGGACCTGCCGGCCGAGGAAGTCGCCCTGCGATTGAAATGCTCGAAGGCCACGGTGCGCTCGCACATCGCCAATGCGCGGGTAAAGCTGCGGCGCTACATGGAACGGAAGAAGATATGAACCGGCACGTGATGGAAACCGATCTGGCGCTGTACGCCACGGGCGATCTGCCCTTTTGGCCCGGCGCCGTGGTGCGTTTTCATGTACGTCACTGCGACGAATGCCGCGCACTGGTCGAGGCATTGCGTGCGGATCGGCAAGAACTGCGCCGGTCGGCGGATGACATGCCCGCGAGCATCCCAACAAACTTCGATTGGGACCAGCTTGCGGCAGAGATGACCGCGAATATTCGCGTCGGTTTGGCGGCCGGCGAATGCGTCACCCCGCGAGAGCGCAAGGTCGCGACGGTCTCCTGGCGTCCCGCGGCGATCGTGGCGGGACTGGTCGTGTTGCTGGCGGGAGCCTGGTGGCTGAATATCCCGCGCACCGATACGGAAGCCATTGGCCACGCGTTGCGCAACATGGCGACGGGAGGACGGCTGAATTCGCCTCAGGAAGAACGCGGTCCGGTGGTGGGCGCATCTTCCTCCGGAGTCGTGCTGGTCGAAAATGGCGGACGGATGGGGATCGATCAGAGCGGATTGGAACCGGTGATGTTCTCGGTGAGCACACAAGGCTCGGCTAGTGCGCGATATGTGGACCAGGACACGGGCCAAGTCACGATTACGGCGACCTATGTCCAATAGGATTTACGCAGCGCTCGCCGTGGCCAGTGCAATCTCCCTGCACGCGCAGGCGCTCAACCACAAGATCGATTTTCCCAAGGACTCGCCAGTCAGCCTGCTCTCGGAAGATTTCGGCAATTCCAACGCCACGGCACGCGGCGCGAATCTGATTGAGGTGAATGCCGCCCTGTCCCTGCGCAACTCCAGCCAGAAGCGGATCCGCAGCATGACGCTGATGGTCAGCACGCCGGATGCGGCGGGCAAGGGATCGGTCTCGGTGCCGACGCTCGACGCCGGCCCCGGCGAAACGTTCTCAGTCCACATCGGAACGCGCCTGGTGCGGCCGCTCACGGCCGGAAATCCGGTGGTCGAAGTGACGCTCGACGGTGTCCTGTTCGACGATTTGAGCTTTTACGGACCGGACCTGCTGCACTCGCAGCGCACCATGATCCGGTGGGAGCTGGAAGCGCAACGCGACCGGAAATACTTCAAGGCGCTGCTGGCCTCAGCCGGTCCGGATGGCCTCCGCAAAGAGATGCTTTCGAGCATGGCGCGGCAGGCGGACAGCTCCCAGCGCGGTGTGCAAATGGTGCGCGGCCGGGCCACCAACCTCGACACGGAGCATGAGTCTCAGTTTGCGTTCCTGGACATCCCGGAATCGCCCGTGCAGGTTTCCGGCGGCGTGGCGCGGATCGGAGCCAACCTGGCCGCTGCGCCGCGGTTTGAAGTGCGGAACCGGTCCAACCGTCCGGTGCGGCATCTGGAAGTCGCCTGGATCGTCAAAGATCAGCAGGGACGCGAGTTTCTGGCGGCGTCCATGCCCGCCGATATGACGCTGGTTCCGAATCAGAGCGGCCAAGTGGCCCAGGATGCGGCCTTACGTTTCGACCGGCCCATCTCGATTGAGAGCATGTCGGGCTTTGTCTCGAGTGTCGAATTCGCGGACGGCTCGCAGTGGATTCCCAGCCGCGGCGCGCTGGATCGGGCCCGACTGCGGCAGTTGGTCACGCCGTCGCCCGAAGAGCAGCGCCTTTCTCAAATTTATGCCCGGAAGGGCATCCAGGCGCTGATCGAAGAACTCAAGAAGTTCTAGCGCCCGAGCGCGGGTTACAAACCCACGCGCAGGATACAATCCTGCCCCACGCAGGATGCAATCCTGCCCCACTATGATGGGTGTGATGGCTGCACCTCCTCTCGAAATAGATCCCCAGGAAGTGAAACGGCGGCTCGACTCGGGTGAAAAACTTCATCTGATCGACGTCCGTGAGCCGCATGAGTTCGCGCAAGCGAAAATCGAAGGCGCCACGCTGATCCCCATGCGCTCGGTGCCGGGCGAGCTTCAGGATCTGGATGCGCGCGCCGACGAGGCGATGCTGATCGTCTATTGCCATCATGGGGTCCGCAGCCTGAACGTGGTCCACTGGCTCCGCGAGCAAGGCATCGACGCATGCCAAAGCATGTCGGGCGGTATCGACGTGTGGAGCTTGCGCGTGGATCCTTCGGTGCCCCGCTACTAAAATGCGCCCCAACCGGCTGGAACATGCTCCACTGTATCTGGCCGGAGCCGCGGCAGCCACGACGGTGGTTTCGATCGCGGCCAGCGAGATCCTGCTGGGTCTCGCGTTCGTGGCGCTGTTAGTCGCGCGCGACAAATGGCGATGGCCGCCCGTAACCTGGCCGGTGCTCCTGTGGATGGGATGGACGCTGGTCTCGCTCGCGGCTTCGGGTCATGCGCGCGGCGGCCTTCCGCAGGTGAAGAAATTCTACGTCTGGCTGATGCTGTTGGTGGTCTTCAGCGCGTTTCGGCATCTAAACGAAGTCCGGATTCTGGTCATGTGTTGGGCGGCGGGATCCGCTCTCTCCTCGCTGTGGGGATTCGGGCAGTTCCTCCATAAGTATCTGATCACGCCCCGATTCTTCTACTACGTTTACGTCAATGACCGCATCACCGGCTTTGTGGACCACTGGATGACCCTTGGCGCTCTATCCATGATGACGCTGATGCTGGTTGGGGCCTTGCTGCTGTTCTCCCGCGATCGCCACTGGTCTCGGTGGCTGATCGCCGCGGGCATGATCATCGGCGCTGCGTTTGTACTGACTCTGACGAAAAGCATGTGGGCCGGAGCGGGAGCCGGCGCTACGTGGCTTTTGTGGTGGAAGAATAGATGGCTCGCGGTTCCGCTTCCCGTTGTGGGAGCAATCGTTCTTCTCTTCAATCCTTATCACGTGATGGACCGTGATCAAGCTCATCGGGCCGCATTGCGTCGCGCCGGCTGGGAGATGATCAAAGCCCATCCGTTGGTGGGTGTCGGGCCGGAACAAGTCGGTCCGCAGTTTCTTGACTATCTCCCGGCCGATGTCCCCAGGCCTGTTCCCATCGAGTGGTATTACCAACACCTGCACAACATCTATTTCCATTTCGCGGCCGAGCGTGGACTACCCGCACTGGCTGCGCTGCTGTGGTTCTTCGGACAAGCAACGCTCGACTTTTTTCGCGCGCTACGCCGCTTACCGCCGGATTCAGAGGCCCGCTGGATGCTGCATGGCGCCATCGCGACCATCATCGCCATACTGGTTTCGGGATGGGGCGAGGTAAACATAGGCCATAGTCTGGTCCTGGAGATGTTTTTGGCCGTGATTGCCTGTGGGTACATTGCCGTTTCGTCGTCGCGCTCACATTTGCAGAAGGTGACCCGATGAGAAAGGCGTGGAGTATTTGCCGTTTCGCATCGCTGGCCGGGATTTCGTCGTCGATGCGTCGCGCGTTCGGGCGATCGTTCCGTTCGAGGGGTTCGAACATCATCACGCCGCCCCAGTGGTCGATCTGAGGAAGCGGCTCGGTTTGTCCGGGGTCGTCTACGGCCGGCGGCAGATGCTAGTGGTGTTGGACGACGCCAGTTTTGTCGTGGACTACGTGTCGGACTTGATCCAGGGATCTCCGGAGCAGTGTCGTGGAGGCAAACTGCGCGGACGAGGCCGTCCGAAATGGATGTTGGACCCGGACTCGCTGCGAATCGACCGGGGCGCGGGCCGGCAAGCAGCCAATTCGCCTAGGGCAGCCAATTCACCTCAAGATCCAGGGCTCGGAGAAAACCTGGCCTCCCGGCGTAACCAAGACGCACCGTCAAGCGAAGTACCAGACGAGTCTAGAATTCCGTCCCCAGTGGGGAAACAAGAGGAGAAACAACAGTGACACGTGTTTTCAGATCGTTAGGGGTAATCGGCCTGCTTGCGGGCCTCAGCTCGTTTGCCGGCGCCGCGAGTATGACCATGAAAGGTGTGATCAGCGATAGCGCGTGCGGTACCAGCCACGCAAAGATGATCGCGGGCGGCAAGATGACCAATCGGGAGTGCACTCTGGCGTGCATCAAGGCGGGCGCAAAGTTCGTGTTTGTTTCAGACGGCAAGGTGTACAACATCTCCAACCAGAGCCTTGCCGCGCTCACGAAGAACGCCGGAGAGGCTGTCAGTCTGACCGGTGACGTGAAGGGCGATACGATTATGGTTTCGAAGGTGGCGATGAGCGGGAAGAAGTAGTAGTAGTCACAAACCCTGCCATGCAAGTTGGCGAATGCGCGGCCGCGCAGCGAAGAGTTGCCGGCCGCGCCCGTTGATCTCAGCCCAAGCGTGCGTCGAGGCTGCTCACGGATCTTCCGACCAGCCAGCCGGCGAGGGTCGAAATGACCAGCACGCCACCGTGCCAAACCAGAAGATGTCCGATGTCCTGGAGGACGCAGGTGAACTGAAGGACGGTCACCCCCAGCTGCGGGAATCCAGGGAGATCCTGGTGGCTTCGCCGCCTGAGGTGGCGGTCCGTGGCGAGCAGATGCGCGCGCAAGACGCCAGCCGTTTCACGCGCTTGCTCGAAAGCCTTCCGGACAGCCACGGCCTCTCCCTGCTGGTAACGAACCATCAATCCGGGCAATTCACTCTCGCCCGTGCGTTCTTCGCGCTGGCTTTGTTCCGCGGTTGCGGAACTCTGCTTGGTTCCCGAAGTCATGGCTCCGCGTTCATCGTCGCCGGACCTTCATTTTACAATTCGAACGTCAAGCGGGTTAGGTTACGGAAGCGGTTGGCGTGACTGGCTGGCTAACTCTTGATTCCCTCGAAGCCCTGCTCGATTTCCCGTTTCGCGTCCGGAGTGATCACGGTCAGCGGCAGGCGAGTCGGGCCGCCATAATAGCCCTTCAGATCCATCGCGTACTTCAGGCCGGGAATCCCGTAGGTGGTGGCGCACAGCTTGGAGGCGCAGGCGATCCGATTCTGCCAGTCCAGGGCGGCCTCGGGTTCGCGGGTGCGATGAGCCTCGTAGATACTGATGCAGGCGTACGGGACAGCGTTGGCGAGCGCCAGGATCGCTCCCGGGCATCCGGCTGCCAGCGATTCCGCCAGGAGGCCTGCTGCGCCTGTGAGCACCTGGAAATCGGGTTTCACTGCCGCAATGAATCGCTTGGTGCCTTCGAGGTTCCCCGAGCTGTCTTTCATGCCGATGATGTTGGGGTGTTCGGCGAGCGTGGCGACCGCGTCGGGCGTGAGATCGATCCCAGTCACTTGCGGGAAGTGATAGAGCAGAATCGGGATCTTGGCCTGATCCGCGACCGTGCGGAAGAACAGGATCTGCGTCTCCATGCGGCTCATCATGCTCCGGAAATAGTGCGGAGCCAATACGAGGCCGGCTTTATAGCCCAGCTCGGCGGCGCGATTCGTGAGCCGGATCGACTCGCGGACGCTCTCGGCTCCTGTGCCGGCGATGAGGACTTTATCGGATGCCGCGTGCTGCGCCGACCACTCCCACACCTGGATCTTTTCTTCTGCGGTGAGATAAGGAGTTTCCCCAGTCGAGCCGGTTACAAGATATCCCGCCAGACCGGTGCGATTCCACTTTTCGATATTGTGCTGGACTTTGACCTTGTACAGGTCGCCGTTGTGGTCGAAGGGGGTCGTGATGGCGGGAAAGATGCCTTGGAGTTTCATGGGGGACGGCTCGTGGCGGGGCTTGTGCCCCGCCACTAAGCAAAATCGACTAGCCCTTCAAAACGATGGCCAGTGCATAGATGGTCAGGGTCTCGATAAACACCAGACCAAGAATGAGTGCAAACCGGATTCCGTCGGCCGCTCCGGGGTTCCGTGCAAGCGCTTCCGCCGCTCCGGCGACTGCCTTGCCCTGTCCGATGCCGCACAGGCCGCCGGCGAGGCCCAAACCGATCATGCCGCCGAGGAACTTGATTTCTCCGGGCGCGATGCCCGACGCGCCGGGAGTCTGCCCGAACATCGGGCAAGCCACCAGCAAAAACAGAGCTGCCAGAAGCAGCGTCTTCTTGTTAGCCATTCGTGTGTACCTTCTCTTTCGTATGAATTTGCGCCGAGGAGGTGGTTCCGGGCTGTCCTGGGGGATCAGTGGCTCACACTCGACGCGATGATGCCTTATGAAAAGTTAGTGCTCGTGCGCCGTTGCCATACTCACGTAAATCATCGTGAGCAAAGAAAAAACGTAGGCTTGCAGAAACGCCACAAAGACGTGCAAACCCATAAAAATCACCGGGACGATCAGATAGGTCAGGGCGATGAAGACGGTGGTGATCTGCTCGCCGGCAAACATGTTGCCGTACAGACGAACCGTGAGCGAAAGCATGCGGGCGACGTGTCCGATGAGTTCGATAAAAATCATGAGCGGCGCCAGCCAGATCACCGGGCCCAGAAAATGCTTCAGGTATTTCCCCGGGCCGAGTTCGCGCACTCCCATGAAATGGTAGTAGACCCAGGTAGAAACGGCGAGTCCGGCGGGCACAGCAACCTCCATCGTCGGCGATTCGAAGATCGGGATAATTCCAATCAAGTTCATGGCCGCGATGAACACAAATAATGTGCCGAAGAAGGCAGAATATTTCTCCGGGTGTTCAATCCCCACCTGGGAAGCCTGAGCCTTAATAAAGCCGTAGAGTAACTCGAAAATATGTTGGAGCTTTCCGGGCTTGTCGGCCGAAAGACTTGCCCGTAACGCGGCGGCCAGAACCATCAGGATGGCCACTACCAGCAGCTCCATTACGATCCAGTTCGCCCACGGCCGGGCCTGGTTTTCAGCGTGAATATTGAAAAGTCCCAGGATCGAGGTAGCCACCCCGGGCAAGTAGTCGTTAAACAGGGCGGTCAGCCACAGTTCATGTTCTGGCATGCAAAATTAACTCGTAGAGAATTTCGAGGATCACCGCCGCGAACGCCGCCAAAAGTCCTGCCAACACGGCCACTGGCGTGATTCCAAGAATCCTCACTATAACATAGGCCGCGATGCCCACGATGGCATAGCGCAGGGCGATCAGCGCGCCCCATCCGCGCGCTTTTGAGGCCGAGCCGCTCATCACATGCACGAGGCCGCTGAGGAGCTCGAAATTGACGTAGGAGAGGCCCGCTCCCGCCAGAAATCCAGCAGCAGCGCCTCGCCCGCGGGCAAAGAACATCGCTGCGGTGCCCACCAAACCGACCAGCAGTGTGAGGTATTTGATACGGGTCAGCGCATGGTCGTAGGAGAACTCGGCGCTCATGCGGCGTCACGGCCGAGGATACGGATCAACTGCACGATGCCCGAGACCACACCGAGAACCAAGAAAATAAGACGCAAAAAGGTGGTCGAAAACAGGTAGTCGAGACCGTACCCGATCAGGTAGCCCGCCAGGGCGCTGGCCGGCATCAGCATGATGACCGGAGAATAGCGCGCCATCAGGCGGAAAAAAGTGTTCTCCTGCTTCTGGTTCACTGCTTGGCCTGCATTACTTAGAGTGTAGAAGCTCGCGGGCGCGTTGCGAGGTTTCGTTGACCAGGAATCCCATCTTGGGGTGTGAAGGTTCGAAGTCGACGGGCAGATTGTGGTCGCGCAGGGTTTCGCTTGTGCTGGGGCCGACTGAGGCAATGACCATCCGCTGAAGCGCGGCGCGCAACGGTTCCTCGATCCCCTCCTCGGCCGCGATCCGCAGCAGGTGCGTTACCTGGACAGACGTGGTGAACAGGACGACGTCGAACTTACCTGCGGCAAGGCGCCGCACCGCTTCGCGCAGAGGACCGGTATCCTCCGGAAGGTCCCACTGATACACCGGAACGGTGGTCACTCGTGCGCTGCGGGCTTGCAGGCCTTCGAGCAGCTCGGGGCTCGAACGTCCATACTCCTGGATGGCAATGTTTCGCTCGGGCCGCGTTTCGGTCGCCGCCAAAATTTCGCGCCAGGTGTTCGGCTCAGGGACAGTCACCGCGACGGGAATATTCCATTCGCGCATCACGGCTGCGGGCTTCGATCCCCGGACGACAACGGCCAGCTTGCGCAGCGCCTCTATGAACGATCCAGGCGGGTAACGCGTCTCCAGAATTTGGTTGAGCAGGCGGGCCCCGACGCCGGTGAGCAGGATCACCATATCGAACTCGCCGGCAAACAGGCGGGTCGCGAATGCGAAGGCTTGGGGATTATCTTGAAGCGGGATTTCGCGCATGGACGGGGCAACGAACGGATCGCCGCCCCGTGCGCGAATTAGCTTCTCGATTTCGGCGGAACGCCGGCTCTCGAGGGATAAGACACGTAGCCCGTCAAACTGCATTGCGGGCTTTCTTGGATGAAACCAGCCTAATTAGAAGGCGGCGCCATCAACGGCTCGGTGCTGCCGCGATGGCAAGTGAAACAGGCGACGTGTACCTTGCCGTCCGGGAACTTCGAGTTGATGTCCTTCACCATGGAAATCATCATGCGAGCCATCACTTTTTCCTTCTTTGCATCGGAGGCTCGGTCCATCTCATGGCAGAAATTGCAACCACCCTTGTCCGCAAGACCCAGCCCGGCAACGAAACTTCGCATCGTGGGAATCAGGTTTGCATCGTCGGGCAGAACCTTAAGATTGGTGTGGGGGGCACCCTTGCCACCGCCCTTCGGGCCTCCTTGGGCGAACATCACCAAGCTGAGAAGAGTCAAGGCTGCCAGAGTCGAGAAGAATATGCGCATGGGGCTATTATACTCAGTCCTTTGTACAAAGCAAGCGACTTTATAGCAGTGGTTAACGAACGTTCATTATCGGCCTGGTTTACCGGCCGAAGTAGACGGCGTTTTTCTGGGCGAAGTCCGACCACTTCTCCGGCAGATCGTCCAGGGCGAAGATCGCCGACACCGGACACACAGGGACACACGCCCCGCAGTCGATACACTCGACCGGATCGATATAGATGAGCTCTTCCGTGGCAAATTTGGGATCGTCTTTTTTCGGATGGATGCAATCCACCGGACAGGCGTCCACACATGCCGCGTCTTTGGTGCCGATGCAAGGTTCTGCGATTACGTAAGCCATACAGGGGTTAAATCACCTCAAAACTTCCTGGTGAAAGGGAACTACCTTCATACCATAGCCGCCGCCCCAGTGCAATTTTCTGGCAGGGACCGGCAAATTCGAGCCATCGACCTGTCGTGTAGGCGATCGATCGACGGCGTGTCCCGCACAACGGCTTCCGCCTGTGCGTGACCGTCCAGCGGCCGCACCCCGATCCTGCGCCCCACGATTCTGGTGGGGACGGGCAGATTCGAACTGCCGACCTGTCGCTTAGGAGGCGACCGAACCATCCTTTGATTTCGTCCCGCACAACGGCTTGCGCCTGTGCGTGACCTTCCAGCGATCGCACCTCAATCCTTCGCCCCACGATCCTGGTGGGGACGGGCAGATTCGAACTGCCGACCTGTCGCTTAGGAGGCGACCGCTCTATCCAACTGAGCTACGTCCCCGCACTTCAAGGAACAATTGTCTTGATTGTAGCAGGACCCCATCGTTTCAGTCCTTTTGCTGCAATGTCGTGGCGGTAATGCATCCCATCAAAGTGAATCTTTTCAATTGCGGTATAGGCGTTGGCGGCTGCCGCCGCGAGATCAGGACCGGAGGCGGTCAGGCCCAGCACGCGGCCTCCCGCCGTTTCGAGCCCCTTCGGACCTCGCTTGGTTCCAGCTTGGAACACTTGCGTGCCGCAATCGTGGATTCCCGTGATGAGATCGCCGGTCCGGACCTGCCCGGGATATCCCGCCGCGGCCAGCACCACGCACACGGAAGGTTGCGGCTTCCAGCGCAGCGAGACTCCCGCCAGGTTTCCGGTAGCCGAGGCCATCAGAACTTCGCCGAACGGGGCGTCCAGACGGTGCATTAGAGGCTGAGTTTCCGGATCACCCAAGCGCACGTTGAATTCGAGTACCTTGGGCCCGTCGGCGGTCATCATTAATCCCGCGTAAAGGAATCCGGTGAAGTGAGTGGCTTCGACCACCGGGCCGATCACTGTTTCGATTACGTGGCGTGCGTCGGACGCCGAGAGAATACGTCCGTCACAATAAGCTCCCATGCCGCCGGTGTTGGGACCGGTATCGCCATCGCCCACAGCCTTGTGATCTTGCGTGGCCTCGAGCGGAACAATGTTCTTCCCGTCACTGAGCGCGATAAAGCTGACTTCCTCGCCTTCGAGAAATTCTTCGATCACCAGGCGGGGGCCGAGCGAGCGAACCGCAGCTTCGGCCTCCATGCGGTCTTGCGCGATGATCACGCCTTTGCCTGCGGCCAGCCCGTCGGCCTTAATCACGACAGGGTAACTGAACTCAGCGAGGGCGGTGAGCCCGGCTTCCACCGACTCCACTTGAGCGTAGCGAGCAGTGGGGATTCCAAGGCGCCGCATAAATTCCTTGGAGTGGATCTTGCTCCCCTCCAATTGCGCCGCATCGCGCGCGGGACCGACGATCTTTCGCTTGGCTGCACGGAATTGGTCGACGATGCCGGCCACCAGGGGAACTTCAGGTCCAACAACCGTGAGATCGGGATCAATGGAGTTCGCCGCAGCCAAGTAATCCGTGGTCGCCAGAAGCTGGCCGACTTCCGCGATTCCGGGATTGCCCGGTGCACCGAAAATCTGATGACCTTCTTGCGCCAGACGCCACGCTATCGCGTGTTCGCGGCCGCCGCTGCCAATGATAAGAATTTTCACGAGACGAGAATCTTCACAGGGAGAACTGTAAGTTTACCGCGGCAAGTTAGAATGTAGCTAACGTGTCGAGACCTTATCAGGTGATCGTGGTGGGAGCCGGGCATGCCGGCTGTGAAGCCGCGCGCGCCTGCGCTCGTTTGGGCTTGCGGACAGCGATGATCACCATGAACCTGGATCTCATCGCCCAGATGTCGTGCAATCCCGCGGTGGGCGGCATAGCCAAGGGACATCTGGTGCGCGAGATCGACGCGCTGGGCGGCGTAATGGGCGAGGTCACCGACGCGGTCGGCATTCAGTTCCGCTTGCTCAATACCAGCCGTGGACCGGCCGTGTGGTCGCCGCGCGCTCAATGCGACAAGAAACAATATCGCCTCAAGATGCGCGAGTTGCTGGAGCAGGAGCCGAATCTGCGGATTATCCAGGCCGAGGTGGCTCGCCTGGCGATCACGGACGGTCCCCAGCGTCGCGTGACTGGCGTTGAATTGCGCGACGGCCGCGTGCTCGAAGCAGAAGCTGTTGTGGTCACGACGGGAACGTTCCTGAACGGGCTGGCGCACGTCGGCGAGCAGACGTACAGTTGCGGTCGCAGCGGCGAGGCATCGTCGAATTTGCTGGGCGATCAGCTGCGCGGGCTGGGGCTCGAGTGGAAGCGGCTGAAGACGGGGACTCCTCCACGCCTGGATGGCCGGACCATCGAGTGGTCAAGATTCGAGCCGCAGTATGGGGACGCGGAGCCTACGCCATTTTCATTTCTAACTACAAAGATAGTACGTGAGCAGGTTCCCTGTCACATCGCCTTCACGACCGAGGAAACGCATTCGATTCTTAGGGATAGCATCCAGAGATCGCCTCTTTATAGCGGGCAGATTGAGGGAATTGGTCCGCGGTATTGCCCCTCCATCGAAGACAAGGTCGTGAAGTTCCCGGACAAGACTCGCCACCAATTGTTCTTGGAGCCAGAGGGATTAGACACGTACGAGATTTACGTCAACGGCATGTCGACCAGCATGCCTATCGACGTACAGACCAGGATGCTGGCTTCCGTGCCAGGGCTGGAAGATACCGAGATGATCCGGCCGGGGTATGCGATCGAGTACGACGCGATCGATCCGCGGGAATTGAAGCACACCCTCGAGCTCAAGAATATCGAGGGCCTCTTCTTAGCCGGGCAGATCAACGGAACTTCCGGGTACGAGGAAGCTGCATGCCAGGGTTTGATCGCCGGCCTGAATGCCGCCGCTCGCGTAGGTTCCTCTGACCCGGTGATCGTCGAGCGGACCGAGGGCTACATCGGCATTCTAGTGAGCGACCTGATTACCAAAGGCGCCGACGAACCGTACCGCATGTTCACGTCGCGCGCGGAGTTTCGGTTGCACCTGCGAATCGACAACGCGGACGAACGGCTTACGCCGATTGGTCGACGCACGGGGTTAGTGACGGATGAGCGGTGGGACCTCTACACCAAGAAGCAGGTTCAGAAGCAGCAGCTACGCGAACTTTTCGAAACCCGACCCGCGCTGGCGGACTGGCTGCGCCGGCCGGATAGCCGAATCGCCGATGTTTCCGGTCTTCCGGAGAGCGATTGGGTCCACGGTGTTCTGCAAACCGTAGAGACGGAGTTCAAGTACGCGGGTTACATCGCGCAACAGCAGAAGCTGGTCGCGCGGCTTCGCGACGCGGAGTCGCGGCGGATTCCAGCGGAATTCAGCTATCGGGGTGTGCCGGGCCTCTCGAATGAAGCGTCCGAGAAGTTGGGGCGGGTTCGCCCCGAAACCTTGGGGCAGGCCGGCCGCATTCCGGGAGTCACTCCGGCCGCGATCGCGGTGCTCGACGTGTACCTAAGCCTTCTGCGGTAACATCGCAGCATGTTTCGTGAACTACTGGCGCGGGAGTTCGCACCGTATGGTTCGCTTACGCCAGAGCAAATCGACCTGCTGGAGGCTCATTACAATCTGCTGGTGCACTGGAACGCCCGCCTCAACCTCACGCGGATCGATTCCGTTGAAGAAGCCGTCCGGCTGCACTACTGCGAATCCTTGTTTGTAGGAACCAGGCTTCCGGCCGGACCGCTTCGCATTGTCGATGTGGGCTCGGGCGCCGGATTTCCCGGAATTCCGATCGCCATTCTGCGCCCGGAGTGCACCGTCACGCTGGTAGAATCTCATCGGCGAAAGGGAGTTTTTCTCCGCGAGTCGAGTCGAAATTTGAGGAACGTAACCGTAGTCACAGATCGGGCAGAAAATGTTATGCCGTGGTATGACTGGTTGATTTCGAGGGCCGTTTCTTCGTCTAATATCCTAAAGATGAAGCTAGCAAACAACTTAGCTCTTCTGGTCGGTGGCGAGGAGGTTTTCGGCTTCGAAAGGCGAGAGCCGCTCCCATGGGGAACAAGTCGCTATCTCGTGTTCCACGTGAAACACCCATGCTAAGATTCTGAAAGACATGGCCAAGGTCATTGCCATCTCGAATCAGAAGGGCGGCGTCGGTAAGACGACTACCGCCGTGAACCTCGCGGCATCTTTGGCTGCCAATGATCTCAACGTCCTTTTGATCGATTGCGATCCCCAGGGGAACTCCACCAGCGGTTTGGGGATCGAGAAAACGCCTGAGATCAAGACGCTCTACGACGCACTACTGGGAGGAATGGATATCGCGGAAACCATCCAGCCCACCGACTGCGATGGCCTCGATCTGATCCCGGCCGACAAGAACCTGGTAGCAGCCAATCTGGACCTGGTAGACCTCCCAGACCGCGAACATCGGCTCCACCAGATCATTCAGTCCATCCGCGAGCGCTATGACTATATCCTGATAGACTGCCCCCCGGCGCTGGATCTACTCACGCTGAACGCTTTGGTGGCCGCAGACTCGGTCCTCATTCCCATCCAATGCGAATTCTTCGCGCTGGAAGGAATTTCGCAGCTCATGGACACCGTGGATCGCGTCCGAGAGTCATTTTCTCGAAAGCTTGAAATCGAGGGGATCCTACTTACCATGTATGATGAGCGCACGAATCTCGCGCGGCAAGTGGCCGAAGATCTCAAGGATTTCTTTACAGATCAAGTACTTACAACCGTTATTCCCCGCAGCATCCGGCTTGCGGAAGCCCCCAGCTACGGGAAGCCGATCCTGATGTATGATCCTCGTTCCCGGGGCGCGGAGAGCTATATCAAACTAGCAAAGGAGATTCTGGCGAATGAACAGCGCCGACGACAAGCCACGCAAAGCGCTGGGTAAGGGCCTTTCCGCTCTCCTCCCGGGACGTGGGCAACCGGGATCAACCTCGGCCGCCACGGCCGCAGCAGCGACGCCTACTGCGGCCAAGCCCGGAACCCTGCCGCTTGGCTTGATCCAGCCCAATCCCATGCAGCCGCGCACGTCGTTCAATTCGGACGGACTTGAAGAACTGGCTGCCTCGATCCGGGCAAATGGAATCATCCAGCCGATCATCGTGCGCCGCATGGGCGAGAGCTACCAGATCGTAGCGGGAGAACGCCGCTGGCGAGCTGCCAGGATCGCGGGGTTGGAGGAAGTCCCGGTCGTCGTTCAGGATATTGCCGATCGCGCCATGCTGGAAGTGGCGCTGATTGAGAATATCCAGCGCGAGGACCTTAACCCGATTGAAACCGCGCACGCTTTTGAGCGGCTGGGCCGCGATCTGGGGCTTTCGCAGGAAGAAATAGGCCGCCGCACCGGCAAGGACAGGACGTCGATCGCCAACATCGTCCGTCTGCTGAAGCTGCCGAAGGAGGTGCAGCTCCTGGTCGCCGAACGGCGCCTCTCCATGGGGCACGCGCGTGCGATTCTTGGATTGCCCACGGCGGATGAGCAGATTCAACTGGCAGAAAAGACGGTTGCCTTAGGGCTTTCCGTGCGGCAGGTGGAAACCCAGGTCCAGGAGATGACAGCCGACCGGGGCAAGCCAGGTCAGGGATCGCGCAAGGAGCCCGCTCAGGATCCGAACGTGCGCGCTGCGGCGGACGAACTGGAGCGGGCCCTGGGAACACGCGTGCGCATCGTCGAACTCAGCGAGCAGCGTGGCCGTATTGAAATCGAATATTACTCGCAGGCCGATCTGGACCGGCTGTATCAGCAGATTGTGGGCGGGAAGTAGTGGTGCCGGCGGCTGGATTCGAACCAGCTACCTACGGATTATGAGACCGTCGCTCTAACCAACTGAGCTACGCCGGCGCTGCTTACCAGCGTAAGGATCGCCGCTGGAAGCTGTCAAGTTTGGACTACAATTTCTCTAGTGTCTTCTCCGGCTGTCCAATTCTCTAACGTCTCGAAAAGTTACTCGATCTACGCGGCCCCGCGCGATCGATTGAAGGAGCTCGCAACCTTCCAGACTCGCCGATTCCACACGGAATTCTGGGCTTTGCGGGACGTGAGCTTCGAAATCCAGCGCGGCGAGACTTTTTGCGTCGTGGGTGAAAATGGCTCGGGTAAAAGCACACTTCTCCAGATCTGCGCCGGAATTCTTGCGCCCACCAGCGGAACGGCGATCACGCACGGACGCGTCGCGGCACTACTTGAACTCGGTTCGGGCTTCAATCCCGAGTTCTCTGGAAAGGACAACGTCTACTTGAATGGTGCGATCCTTGGCCTCTCGCATAAAGACATGGACCGCCGGTTCCCTGACATCGAAGCATTTGCCGAGATCGGGGATTTTATTCACCGGCCGGTGAAGACATATTCGAGCGGCATGGCAGTCCGCCTGGCGTTCGCGGTCGCGATCCACGTCGATCCGGAAATCCTATTGGTGGATGAGGCACTCGCGGTGGGCGATGTCTATTTCCGGCAGCGCTGCATGCGCAAAGTACATGAGCTGCGTGCGCGCGGCGTCACGATCCTGTTCGTCTCGCACGCAACCGGCGACGTGAAGGCGCTCGGAGATAGAGCCATGTGGCTGGACAAGGGTGTCGTTAAAGCATTCGGAAGGACAGACTTGGTGGTCGCCCAATACCTGGCCGCGATGTCTGAGAAGGATCGCGTTTATCAGGTGCACGAGCAGGCGCACGAACTTCCGCTAGGAGCACAACGAAACCTGGACGCGCCCGGAGAAGTGGTGGAGGGAATTCCCAACGTCGATCACCGCTTCGGCGACCGTAACGCCGAAATCATGGGGATCACCGTACTGGATACAGAGGGTTCGAGGGTCGCCTCGCTCCAGCCTGACTCTACAATTGTAGTAAGAATCAGCGTGCGGGCAAGAGCGAATCTCGACCGGCCCATCGTCGGTTTCATGCTCCGCAATCACCTGGGTGTCGACTTCGCGGGAACCAACACGGCTCGCGAACGTCAGGATCTCCCGCCGATGATGGCCGGCGACGTTTGCACGGTCGATTTCTATCTGGATCTGCCAGCGTTGTACGCATCGTCATTTTCTTTCTCGCCGGCGATCGCCAATGGCTCCCTTGAACATTACTCCATGTGCGACTGGATCGATAACGCGGTGGTTTTGCAGATGGAGAAATCGAGCCAGCCGATCTACGGGCAATTTCATCTGAACTGCCGCGTCAAAGTGAACACGAAGGTCGGCGGCGGCGTTGGTAGCAAGGTGGTCGCGCCGTGAGCGAATTCACGGGAGAGCGCGTCATTCCCGGCCAGGTGAATGACGATCTGTGGGCCGAACATATCGCTCGCTATGCGTTGGCGGCGCGCTTTGCGCAGGAGCGCGCTGTTCTAGACCTGGGCTGCGGCACCGGCTATGGAACCGCGGAGCTCGCACGCGTCTCCGCCGCCGCCGTGGGCGTCGATATTGCGCCGGAAGCAATCGCCTACGCCGTTGACCATTTCCCCACCGCGCGATTTCTACAGTGCTCGGCCGACGCGGTGCCGTTTTCTCCGGCATCCTTCGATCTGGTGACTGCCTTCGAAGTGATCGAACATCTGCCCGACTGGCGGGCCCTGTTAGCGGAAGCCCGCCGCGTGTTGAAACCCAACGGCCTGCTGCTCGTATCGACACCCAACAAGCGCTATTACGCCGAATCCCGGGCGCAGTCGGGCCCGAATCCTTTCCACGAACACGAATTCGAGTTCACCGAGTTTCAAACGGCGCTCAAGGAATTCTTTCCGCACGTGCAGATTCTATTTCAGGACCGCGTGGAAGCGTTCGCGTTTTACGGCGGGACCCAACCGCGCAACACCGAAGCCGATCTTGCCCGCCCATCGGGCAATCCGGAGACCGCCAACTTCTTCATCGGCATTTGTTCCTGCGCTCCCCTTCCGCAGCTTTCAAATTTTCTCTACGCCCCTCGCGCGGCCAATCTCCTGCGGGAACGCGAGGAACATATTCGCCTTCTTGAGCGCGAACTCACTCAAGTGCGCAAATGGCTCGATGAAACCATGAAGGACCGCAACCGCGTGCAAGAACAGCTCCAGGCCGAGCAGACTCGCGCTCTCCAAATCATCACTGAATTGAATGAGGAGATCCACCGCCAGACCGACTGGGCGCTAGAGCTCACTCGGCGCCTCGCCGGAGAGGTGGAACAACGTGTGGAAGCCGCGCGCCTACTGGATATCGCCGAGGCCACGGTAATTGAACGCACCGACTGGGCGCGGCGGCTGGACGCGCAGCTTCAGGAAATAACCGCGCAGCTCGAAATGGTCCGCCAATCGCGATGGCTGAAATTAGGCCGGCAGTTGCGGCTCGGACCGCGGGTCAAGGAAGCGCCTAACAAGGAAGCCCCGATTAAGGAAACGATGGAATGAAGCGTCTCCTGGCGGGCGCCTGGAGACTGCTCCGAGGCCTGCCTCTCGCGCTGCTGTCTCCGATTCTGCTCGCGCTCGCCGCCCTGGCCATGTTCCTTGGCGACCTGTTGGCTTGGCTCACGCCCCGCAAGAGGTTGCCGCCAGATACGCCTCCCGACACTCGCGCGGCGAGCGTGGTGATTCCCAACTGGAACGGCCGCGATCTGCTCGAAAAATACCTGCCGTCGGTAATCGCCGCGTTGTCAGATTTCCCGCAAAACGAAATTATCGTCGTCGACAACGGTTCCGAGGACGGCAGCGCGCAATTTGTGCGCGAGCACTTTCCGCAAGTCCGAGTGCTAGCACTCGAACGCAACTTAGGTTTTGGCGGCGGTTCTAACGCTGGCTTCCAGGCGGCGCGCAATGACATCGTCGTGCTGCTCAATAGCGACATGCGCGTGGAGCGGACTTTTCTGCAGCCGCTTTTGGATGGTTTCACGGACGACAAGACCTTCGCCGTCTCCTGCCAGATTTTCTTTTCCGATCCCGCTCAGCCGCGCGAGGAAACCGGACTAACCGAGGGCTGGTGGCTGCAAGGAGGACTCAAGGTACGGCATCGTATCGAGCCCGAGATCCGCCAGCTCTATCCTTGCTTCTACGGCGGCGGAGGCTCGTGCGCGTTCGACCGCAAAAAGTTTCTGGAACTGGGCAGCTTCGACGAACTGCTCAGGCCGTTTTATCTGGAAGACACCGACCTGGGCTATCTCGCCTGGAAACGCGGCTGGAAAGTTCTGTACCAACCGGCCAGCATGGTCTATCACGAACATCGGGGCACCATCGGCAAACGTTTTTCGGAAGCCTATATCCAGTCCGTGCTCCAGAAGAACTTCTTGTTGTTTACCTGGAAAAACATCCACGACTGGCGCTGGCTGGGCTCGCATTTCTTGTTTACCTGGAGTGGCGCTACGCTTAGCTGGCTGGCCGGCGACTCCCCGGAGCGTCCAAGCTTTTCAGGAATCCTGCGGGCATTCCTAGCTCTGCCCCGCGTGCTCGTCTCCCGCGCGCGGGCCCGCGCTCTGGCGACGATCTCCGACCAGGAGGCGTTCCAAAGGCCGCTCGGCGGCCACTATCGCGACACGTTCCTCCCGCTACCGCGCGATCCCCAGCGTCTGGCGGTGTTGTTCGTATCTCCCTACGCGATCTGTCCTCCCATACACGGCGGCGGCGTATTCATGTATCAAACCGTGCGTGAACTGGCGCGGCTGTGCGATCTCCACTTGATCGTCTTGCTGGATCACGAGCGCGAGCGGGAGGCGCACGCCGAGTTGGACAGGATTTGCGCCTCAACACAATACGTCGTCCGTATGACCGGACGCCAGAAAGCTTTGGGATCGCCCGAACCCCACGCTCCCCGCGAATTCCGCAACCGCGACCTCGCCTGGCTGATCCATCGCCAGATTTACACTCGCTCGATCGACGTCCTGCAGCTCGAATACCTCGTCATGGGGCAATACGCCGGCCAGTTCCACCACATTCCCAGTATCCTGTTCGAGCACGATGTCTATTTCCAGTCCATCGCGCGCAGGCTTCCGTACATGAACAGCGTAGTGGAAAGAACCGTTTCACGCTGGGAATATCTCCGGGCGATCCGTTACGAATTGAAACTCCTGCCGCGGCTCGATCGAATTCAGGTCTGTAGCCGCGATAACGCCGAATATCTGCTGTCTTTTCTCCCGCAACTGAGTGGCCGCCTGGACGATGGATATCGCGCGGGCATCGACGCCTCGGGATACGAATTCCAGCCTTCCGGACGCGAGCCGTATACGCTGCTGTTCCTTGGAAGCTTCCGGCACCTGCCGAACGTGGAGGCGCTGCAGTGGTTCCTGCAGGAGGTTTTCCCGCGCATCCGCAAAGACGAACCTCGGGCGAGGCTGGTGATCGTGGGATCCGATCCTCCCCCGCGGCATTCCCTGCGGGGCTCGGATGCGATCGAGATGATCGGTTTCGTGGAGGATGTGCGCGAGCCGCTGATGCGCTATTCCCTGTTTGTCTGCCCGATCCTGGCCGGTTCAGGCGTGCGCGTAAAACTGCTGGAGGCGTTTGCAGCCGGAATCCCGGTGGTGTCGACGCGTATGGGCGCGGAAGGCTTAGCGGATAAGGACGGCGAGATCTGCGCGTTGGCGGATGACCCGTCCGTATTCGCCGAGCGAGTGGTTCATCTGCTGCGGCATCCGGAAGAAGCGGAAGCTCTGGCTCGGCGCGCTCGGACCGAAGTCATGGCCAAGCGCGATATGCGGGTGATGACCGAACGCCTGGTGGAGTGTTATCGCGCGGAGGTCGGGAGAATGCGGCCGGTCCAACTGGGGGCGCCTCCCGAAAAGGTCTGGAGCCAGGTCTCCTGACGGACCGGATCCCCTGCTACGGGGCTTTGTTGGCCTTCGCCAATCGCTCTACGATCTTCGCCGCGACATGCTTCAGCTCGTCAGGATCGGTGTTTTTCGGCCGCTCGTAGGTGCTCCACAGGACGTCGCGGGTGTTGCGATTCACCAGAAACACCACGCCGCGGCTGCCGGACAGCGGCCGCATGGTGGCTTGGACGTAGTCGGAGGAACCGGCCTTGCCGGACGTATCTTTGTCCGCTTTATCGTCCGATTTATCCTTGTCCGCCTTGTCCGCCTTATCCTTCTCGACCTTGCCATACAGCTCGTTGAGACGATCCTCCAGGCGCGCCCCGATCGCATCGGTGAAGATTGCGTCCGCTTTCTTCGGATCGGTGACCACCTGGAGCACTCCCCTGGAAGTGAGTTGCAGTGCAAGATACTGGTCGAGTCCGCTGGACATAGGAAGGAGGTACACGGTCTTTACTCCGAGGACCTGGGCATGCACCGAAATCGAAACCAGGGCGATGAGCGCGCCCAGCGCCATACTGGAAAGCAACTTCATGTCCCCCATGATACCCGACGAGCCATTCTGACAAGCTGGGCAGGCTATGCTGGTGAAACGGTCGAATGTATAAGGGACAAACGATCACGGTCATCATGCCGTGCTTGAACGAAGAAGAGGGCGTGGAGCAGGTATTGACCCGCATGCCGGAGTTCGTCGACCAGGTGCTGGTGGTCGACAACGGCTCGACGGACCGGACCTCGGAAGTGGCCGCCCGCTTCGGCGCCCAGGTGATTCGGGAAGACGCGCGCGGTTACGGCAGGAGTTATAAAACCGGTCTTGCCGCGGCTTGTGGCGATATCATCATCACGCTCGATGGCGACCACAGCTATCCGCCCGATGCGATCTCCTACCTGCTGGAAGCCTTTATCCATCTGCGGGTGGATTTTCTGAACGCGTCGCGCTTCCCCGTGAGAGACGGTTCGGCCATGAGCTTCAAGCACTGGATCGGGAATCTGATCCTATCGCTGGCGATGTCGGTTCTGTACTTGACCTGGGTTCGCGATTCGCAGTCGGGGATGTGGGTGTTTCACCGGTCGATTCTCAGCAAGATGAAGCTGGAATCGGACGGGATGGCGTTCTCTGAAGAGATCAAGATTGAGGCGCTGAAGCTGAACCGCCATCGCTTCGCGGAGCTCTCGATTCTGTACAGTTCGCGGCTAGGCGAAATCAAGCTCAGCCCATGGCGCGACGGCCTGTACAACCTCTGGTTTCTCTTCAAAAAGCGGTTTTCATGAAGGTGGCCGCCGTAGTTCCTCACTGGAACCGGAGGGATCTTCTTCAGACGCTCCTGGCGAATCTCGCGGAGCAGACACGCACGTTCGACGAGATCATCGTGGTCGATAACGGTTCCGACGACGACTCCGTCTTGGTAGCCGAGCGCGCGGGTGCGAGAGTCGTCCGGCTCGAGCGCAACCTGGGATTCGCCGCGGCGGTGAATCGTGGTGTCGAAAAGGCCAACGCCGACTGGATCGCCATTCTGAACAACGATGTGACCCTGGCGCCGGATTGGCTCGCGCAATTGCTCACTGCGGCCGAAAAGGAACAGGCCTGTTTTGCGACGGGAAAAACGCTCCGCGCGGGCGACTCCTCCCGAATCGATGGCGCATTTGACGCGATCTCGCGCGGCGCCTGCGCGTATCGTTGCGGTTCGGGCAAACCGGACGCGCCGTTCTGGAATGAGTCGCGCCGTATCCGGATGGCTCCCATGACCGCGGCCCTTTTCCGGCGCCGGTTGTTCGAGGAAATTGGTTTGCTCGATGAAGGGTTCGAGTCGTACCTGGAAGATGTCGATTTCGGAATACGCTGCGCCATCGGCGACCGGTGGGGGGTGTACGTCCCGGCGGCCGTCGCGCACCACCAGGGAAGTTCGACATGGGGACAGTGGAATAAATACTCAGTGCGGCTGATCGCCCGGAATCAGCTCTTGTTGTCAGCAAAATACTTCTCCGGTTTGCCGCGCTGGCCGGCTGTGGCCGGGCAATTGCTATGGGGTTTGGTGGCTCTGTGCCACGGGTGTGCAGGCGCTTATCTCCAGGGTAAGATGGCGGGCATGCGTGTTGCCCGAACCGTTCCGCAGCAGAGGCCGGCGGCCGAAATTATTACAGCTTTTGTTCAGGAAAGCGAGCAGACGATCCTTGAGATTCAGCGGCAGACCGGGTTCGACCGTTACTGGAGGGCCTATTTCTGGCTGCTGGGGCTGTAATCGTCACCTACAACTCGGAGGGGGTGATCTTGAGCTGTCTCGACGCGCTGGCTGAAATGGCTCCGGATGTGGCTGTAACCGTGGTCGATAATGCGTCCACGGACAGGACCGTGGAACAAGTCCGGAAGCGGGCGCTTGTGAATCCACGTGTCAAATTAATCGGCAATCGCGACAATCGCGGATTCGCCGGAGCTGTGAATCAAGGTTTTGCCACAACTGCCAGCGATCCGATTCTGCTGCTGAATCCCGACGTGCGGCTGCGGACCCCTCTCACCCCTTTGATCGACGCGTGCACGGAACACGGGCTCGCCGCAGGCCAGCTGACCGCGCCCGACGGTCAGGTGCAAGCCGGGTTCACCATTCGCCGGTTTCCCACGCCGGCTTCGCTGGCATTCGAGCTCATGGGAATCAACCGGCTGTGGCCGGGCAATCCCGCGAATCGCCGGTATCGATACGTGGATCGGGATCTGAATCTCGAAGGTCCCGTAGAACAGCCCGCGGGCGCATTCCTGATGGTTCGCCGCGACGTCTGGGAACACCTGGGAGGCTTTGACGAAGCTTTCCATCCAGTATGGTTCGAAGACGTGGATTTTTGCAGGCGAGCGGCGGGGGCGGGGTTTCAAATCGAGTATGTACCGCAGGTTCGGGCGGAGCACTTGGGCGGCCATTCGGTCAAGAAACTTTCGTCGGCTCGCATGGAACAGTACTGGTATGTTAGCCTTCTATCATATGCGGCGAAGCACTTCCGCCCCTGGCCATATCGGGGTGTTTGTCTCGCAGCGGTGCTGAGTACGGTTCCGCGGACGGTCGCGGGGATTTTTCGCGAGTGGAACCTGAACCCTGTCGTTAGTGGTTGCAAAATAATACGGTTAGCAGTAAAACGGCTGGTGTCCCGCACGCAGCCGGCAGGTGTCCAGACGACGCACCGGGAAAATTAAAAAATACACGCAATGGCCTCTAACGATTTGGTTTCCGTAACACTGGTCACGTATAACAGCGGCAGGTTTATTAAGCGTTGCCTTGAATCGGTACTGGAACAGAAGTACGGGAATATGGAAATCGTGGTGATCGACAATGCGTCGACCGACGGTACCGTAGATATTCTGGAACAATTCGCCGACCGCTGCCGCATCTACTACAACGATGAGAATCTAGGGTTCGCGGAAGCGCAGAATCAGGCCATAAAGCGATCGCAGGGCGAGTGGGTCCTGACCCTCAATCCTGACGTTCTGCTCCTTCCCAACTTCATTCAGGCCCTGGTGGAAGCGGGCCAGGTGGATCCCAAGGTCGGCTCCGTGTGCGGAAAGCTGCTCACCATCCGGGCGACCTTCGACCTGCCCGACAAACAGCTGGTGGATTCCACCGGCATTTACTTCACCCCGATGCTGCGGCATCTGGACCGCGGCAGCCAGGAAGTCGATAACGGCCATTACCTGAACTTCGAGTACGTCTTCGGAGCCACGGCGGCGGCGGCGCTTTATCGCCGCGCGATGATCGAGGATATCTCGATTCTGGACGAGTTTTTCGATCCGGACTTCTTCGTGTACCGGGAAGACGCCGATGTTGCCTGGCGCGCTCAATTGATGGGTTGGCGGTGTATCTATACGCCACTGGCACTTGGCTACCACGTGCGCAACGTGCTGCCGGGGAATCGGCGCGCGCTGCCGGCCGCCATCAACATGCACTCGGTGAAGAACCGGTTCCTGATGCGGCTCAAGAACATGACGCCGGATCTCTACCGGCGCAACTGGGCCTCCATCACGGCTCGCGATTTCGTTGTCGTGGGAGCGTGTATTCTCCACGAGCATGGATCGCTGAAAGCGTTCTGGTATCTGGCGCGCAACTGGCGGCGGGTGCTGGAAAAGCGCCGCGAGATTATGAGGCGCCGCAAGGCCAAGGACGACTATATCTCCAGTTGGTTTTCCTACCAGCCCGTGAGCCGTCCCGCACCCCGTCCGTCCGCGCGAGCCGTGGCCCGGGGTCGCGCTGCCCGCGGCTGAAAAGGCCGCCGGCTGCAGGAAACTAAGCGGTGCGATTCGCGATCCTCGGCACCCGCGGCATCCCGGCGCGCTATGGCGGCTTTGAAACGTTCGCCGAGGAACTTTCGACGCGGCTCGCCGCGCGCGGCCACAGCATCACGGTCTACTGCCGCGAACAGTATTCCGGGCCCACGTACCGCGGCGTCCGGCTGAAATATCTGCCCACCATCCGGCACAAATATTTCGATACGCTCGCGCACACCTGCTTTTCGACGCTGCATTTGGCCGCCGTGCGCGGGTACGACGCGGTGCTCTACTGCAACGCCGCCAATGCGGTGTTCACGTGGATCCCACGCATGCTGGGCATGCCGGTCGCGTTGAACGTTGACGGCCTGGAGCGGCATCGCAAGAAATGGAATGCGCTCGCGAAGACCTGGTATCGCATTTCCGAGCGCCTGGCCACCTGGATGCCCAACGCCGTGGTGACCGATGCGCAGAGCATCGCCGCCTATTATCGTGAGCAGTACGGACGTTCTTCGGAAATGATTCCTTACGGCGCGGAAGTGGGCGCGGTGGAAACGTCCGCCGCACTCGATCGGCTGGGCCTGGAGCGCCGCCGCTATTTTCTTTACGTGAGCCGCATGGAACCGGAGAACAACGCTCTGCTGGTGCGGGAAGCATTCGAACAGTTGCCAACGCCCTTTAAGCTGGCGCTCATCGGCGACGCGCCATACGCAGCGGAGTACATCGGCCGCGTACGGGCCACCAACGATCCGCGCGTGGTGATCCCCGGAGCGATTTACGGCGAAGGCTACCGGGAACTCGGTTCGCACTGCTTCGCGTATATCCACGCCACCGAAGTCGGCGGCACGCATCCGGCGCTGATCGAGGCCATGGGCCGCGGCGCGCTGACGTTGTATCTCGACACCGCGGAAAACGCTGAAGTGGCGGGCGGCGCCGGACTTCCGTTCCAGCGGGACACCTTGATCCAGGTGCTGGAACGCACCCTGAATATGTCCGAAGCGGAACGCGAGACCCTTCGCGCCCATGCGAAGGAACGCGTCCGCACGCGCTACAGTTGGGACGCCGTCACCGACGCGTATGAGAAACTGCTGACAAGGCTCGCTGCACGAGACAAGACTACAGGTAGGTCATGAGAAGTTGGGTGGAAGTGTCGTTGGGGCAGATTCGCGCGAATTATCGCGCCGTACGGAAACTGGTCGGCACTGCAGTCGACGTGATGGCGGTAGTCAAAGCCGATGCTTATCGCCACGGCGCCCCCGAAGTATCGCGCGCGCTCGAAGCCGAAGGTGCCGAATGGCTGGCCGTATCGAATGTCGAAGAAGGCGTCTATCTGCGGCGCCAGGGGATTCGGGCCCGCATCCTGGTGATGGCCGATTTTCTTCCGGAGGAGCGAGCCGGCCTGGAGGAATTCCACCTCACGCCGGTGATTCATTCGCTCGAAGATTTGCCGGCCGCGCGCGTTCCCTATCACCTGAAGATCGACAGCGGCATGGGTCGCCTGGGGACACGCGCCAGCGCCGAGGAGATCGCCCGCGCAGTGCAAGCCGTGCCGGCCAACCTGGAAGGTCTGATGACGCACTTCGCGTCCTCCGGCAATTATGAAAGCCGGCAGACGGAAGACCAGCTCATTCACTTCGAGGGTGTGTTGTCGGGGCTGCGCGCCGCCGGTCTGACGCCCCATTACGTGCATGCGTCTGGAACCATCCCCGTGGCGTACGGACGCAAGGCCGCCTGGTGGAACCTGGTCCGGCCGGGACACGCCATCTATGGATACGTTTCACCCGCGCGAGGCTCGGCGCCGCGACGGCAGTTGGTGGTCAAGCCCGCGCTTTCCTGGAAAGCCACGGTCCTGGCCGTGAAGGATCTGGAAGCCGGATCACTCATTGGCTACGGAGGAATTCACCGCGCGGCGCGTCCCATGCGAATCGCTGTTCTCGCCGCGGGATACGCCGATGGGATTCCGCACCGGCTCTCGAACCGCGGCCACGTGATCGCCAACGGAAAGCTTGCGCCGATGATCGGCGCGGTATCGATGGATCTGACCACCATCGACATCACCGCCAGTCCGGAGTTGCGCGTCGGGGATGCCGTGACGCTGCTGGGCTCGGAGGGGGAAGTGTCCATTGATGCGCAACAGGTGGCGCGCGTGGCGGGGACTATTTCTTACAGTGTGCTATGCGGAATCAGCGCGCGGGTCAAGCGAGTGTACGTCGACTGAAAAGGGACAGCCTCCGATTTCGAAGACTGAACGCCGCCCTGTGAACTAGCGTTTCGCCGAAATCGGCTGGCTGTCCCTACTTCTATTACCGCGGTCTCTTGAAGCGGCCCTCGAGGATAGCCTTTCCGACCGTGTGGCCTTCCATGGCCTTCATCACCTCATCGCGGGTGGCATCCGGTCCGAGTGACAGCTTGGAATCCAGAGCGTACAGCTCCCAAGTGTAGTGATGATACGGATTGATCGCTCCGTTGCCCGGGCCCATGTAGCCCACCGCGCCGCGAAGATTCTTCGCCTGAATCATGCCGTCCGGCAGCTTCGCTTCGGCCGACATGCCTCCCGGCAGCGAGCGGGCGGTGCCTGGAATGTTGAACGCCATCCAATGCAGCACGTCGCCGGTGCCCTTGTTCAGCGCGTTGTCCGGATCGTGCATGATCAGAACGAAGCTTTCCGTATTCGCGGGCACGTTGGTCCATTCGAGCTTGGGCGAAACCGGCATCGGAACCGCCTGGGTGTACTTGTCGGGGACGATGCCGCCGTCCTGGAAGTCGGGCGTAGTTAGAGCCATTCCGGGGCCTTTGGGCGCGCCCTTGCCGCCGCCTTTGCCCTGGGGAAGCGCCAGGGTGACCGTGAATGCGAGAACCGCAATCGCGTAGAACATCTTTTTGAGCATGCTTGGTTTTCTCCTTGTCTAGAACAGCATATCTCAAGACTCGGCTGGGCGTTATATGTCCAGATTCCGCACGTCCAGAGCGTTCTCTTCGATGAACTTCCGCCGGCTCTCCACGTCCTCGCCCATCAGCGTAGTGAAGATTTCGTCGGTCAGCACCAGATCCTCGAGCCGGACCTTGAGCAGCGTGCGGGTCTCGATATTCATGGTGGTTTCCCACAACTGCTCGGCGTTCATCTCGCCCAGACCCTTGTAGCGCTGGACGCTGACTTCGCGCGTTCCCTCGGACTTGACGTGTGACAGCAGCTCGCGCCAATTGGGCAGATTCTCACGCTGGTTGTCTTTGATCACCACGAACGGCGGGCGATTCAGCTTGGCCGCTTGCTTGGCCAGCGTCCGCAGACGCCGATACTCGGGCTGTCCGGCAAGCTCGATGTCGATCGCACGCTCGGCATTGGTGGGATCCTTGAACGTCACGATCCACGCGGAGTGTTCCTCGTCGCGCTTCAGCTCGGATTGGATCTTCAGGGCCTTCAGCGCTTCGTGGACCGGTTTGAGATTGGCTTCTGCCTGGAAATCGGCCTTGGTGTCGATCGCCAGCTCGGGGCGCGCCAGGATTTCGACCACGCGCGGCTCGCGCAGGCGCCGCTCCATGCGCCGCCAGGTGAGCTGGAACTCGTCGAGCGTCATCAGAAAATTTCGCAGCTCGGTGCTCTCGAGAGTGGCCTTATCGGCGTTCTCGACTTTCAGATTTTCCGTGGCCCGGCGCAGAATCTCGCGCGTGAATTCCTTGTCGTCCTTGATGTACTTCTCGCTTTTGCCCTTCTTGATGCGATAGAGCGGAGGCTGTGCAACGTAGACGTGGCCACGCTTGATCAGCTCCTGCATGTGCCGGTAGAAAAACGTCAGCAGCAGCGTACGGATGTGGGACCCGTCCACGTCCGCGTCGGTCATGATGATGATCTTGCCGTAACGCAGGCGGGCGACGTCGAAATCGTCCTTGCCGATGCCGGTACCGAGCGCCGTGATCATGGCGCGGATTTCTTCGTGCCCCAGCATCTTGTCGTAGCGGGCTTTCTCCACGTTCAGGATCTTGCCCCTCAGCGGCAGGATCGCCTGATAGCGCCGGTCGCGGCCGCCCTTGGCGGTGCCGCCGGCCGATTCGCCCTCGACTAGGAATAATTCGCAGCGCGCCGGATCGCGCTCCTGGCAGTCGGCGAGCTTTCCGGGCAGACCTCCGGAATCCATCGCGCCTTTGCGACGCGTAAGATCGCGGGCTTTGCGAGCCGCTTCGCGGGCGCGCGCCGCGTCGATCGCCTTGCCGACGATCTTCTTCATCACCGGAGGGTTCTTGTCGAAAAACTCGCCCAGCTTTTCATTGATGAGCTGGACCACGTAGCCCTGAATATCGGAGTTGAGCTTGCCCTTGGTCTGACCTTCGAACTGCGGCTGTGGCAGCTTCACGCTGACCACGGCTGTGAGACCCTCGCGCACGTCATCGCCCGTCAGGTTCTCCTTGACGTCCTTGAACAGTCCCCCGCCCTGGCCCGCGGCGTTGATGGTGCGGGTTAGCGCGCTGCGGAAGCCGCTCAAGTGCGATCCGCCGTCGACCGTGTTGATGTTGTTGGCGAAGCTGAATACCGATTCACCGTAGGTGTCGTTGTATTGCAGCGCCACTTCCATCGTGAGTTGGCCGCCATTGGGAAGATCGCGCACTCCCTCGAAGTAGATGGGCTTATCGTGCAGCACGGACTTGCCCCGGTTCAGATGCTTGATGAACTCCGCGATGCCGCCGATGAACTGAAACTCGCTGGAACGCGCCGGATCTTCGCGTTCGTCCGTCAGCGTGATTTTGAGGCCCTTGTTCAGGAACGCGAGCTCGCGAAGCCGTTGCGAGAGCGTGTCGAAGTTAAATTTGGAGGCGTCCATGATGGACGTGTCCGGCTTGAAGGTGATTTTGGTGCCGGTCTTCTTACCGGCCTTGCCGGTTTGGGTCAGAGGTCCCTTGGGAATCCCCTTGGCGTACTCCTGCTCGAAGGTGAAGCCCTTCTGCCAGATCTCCAGCTGCAACGCTTCCGACAGCGCATTTACACAACTCACGCCTACACCGTGCAGACCGCCTGAAACTTTATAGGAGTTCGAGTCGAACTTCCCGCCGGCATGCAGCTTGGTCAGTACCACTTCGGCCGCCGAAACGCCTTCCTCGTGCATGCCCGTCGGAATCCCGCGGCCGTTATCCACCACCGTGAC
>Ga0209483_1000058_pt1 | contig 111368 bp, 99 predicted proteins | sample NGEPerA_FD_184508 | JGI IMG/M metagenome (GOLD analysis project Ga0209483, IMG submission 184508) | Arctic peat soil microbial communities from the Barrow Environmental Observatory site, Barrow, Alaska, USA - NGEE PermafrostL2-A... | ecosystem: Environmental > Terrestrial > Soil > Wetlands >... | reverse complement strand
CCCGACCGACGCTGGAGCCGTCAACTCCGCCCAGCCATTTACCGTCACGGGCCCTAGTCCGGCGGTGCGGATGGTCGCCGACCCGCCGGCCGGGATGACGCCGCTCAGCGACCCTGCCTCCAACTCAAACCGCGAGGAAGGGATGTTGCCCTGCTCATCGTTGAAGCGTAGCGTATACGGCGCCGGCACAGTGCCTGCGTTGATCAAAAGAACCGTGGTCTTGAAGGCATTCCCGTCGGCGGCGTGAGCCAGGGGCGTTGTTTGATTCCCGGACACAGTGACTGTGAACGGAACGGAAAAGAGCAGGCTGCCGTGGTCGAATACGCGGGCTTGCCAGGTCCCAATCGGATTGAAGGTAATGCCGGGCATGGCGAGACTGGTGTCGGCGAAGCAAAAATTGCCGGATTGCGCGATAAAACTATCGCCTGCGACAACGGCTCCGTCAGGCGCGAGCCAATCGGTGCTCAGAAGGTTATTCGTGGTTATCCTGGCGCCGAAATAGAGATATACCGTATCGCTCGCTGAAAACGCCGTCACCGCAGGCGGAACCGCACAACCCGTCGGTGGAGGTGCCGTCATGGTGACCCTCTGATCGCTGAGGATGGAGCCGAAAGAAGCGTGAACGACAAGCGACACCGAGGCGGAAAGACCTCGGGAACTTAGGACGGTGATAGCGGCAGAGCCAGGCGTGGCGATCAAAGTGGCACTCACGGTCGCCAGCAACTGGGTCCCATTCACGAAGGTCGTAGGCAGCTTGGTCCCCATCCACTGGACGACTGTTCCTGAATCGAAGCCTGAGCCGTTCACAGCCAGTGTGAAGTTTCCGCCTCCGGCGATCACGGAGCCAGGGTTCAGGAGGGCGATGGCAGGCGTGCTCCATTGCGTCGCCAGTCCGATTGCGAGGTTGTATCCGTTCACGGAGCCCAAGCCTGTGACCAGATCGTATCCGGGTCCGGCGGAATAACCGAGGGTGCCAGCGGAGCACGCGGGATTGCGGGGTACACACGGCACGATGTTGTCCCCAGTCGTAATATCGCGAAAGACACCCGCGGTGTTTTGGGCCAGGCTATAGAGGTTCGGGTTGATATTGCCTTGGCCGGATTGCGTTTGCAAGCCGTTCAGTTCCTGGTAATGATTGACCAGTGCCAGGATTCCGGCAAACGTAGGAGCCGCCGCGGACGTTCCACTATCGATGAAAAGCTGCCCTTGGCTGATGACGCGATACCCGTCGTGATCCGCCGCGGAGAGTGAGACATCCGGTACGGCGCGGAAATTACTGTCCAGCACACCTTGGCCGGCCTGCCAAGAAGGTTTGGGAAACGCGATGCTCAGGCCGCCGCCGCTTGCCGCCAGACCTGCCGCGTCCGATTCGTTCCAGCCCTTCTCCGGAATATAGGAACGCGCCGAGGCGAGAGTACTGGAATTGGATGCTGACCAATAGGCGCCATCCCCCTCATCAAACTGTGTTCCTCCCACGGCGGTCACTTCCGGAAGGCTGGCTGGAAATGCAACAGCCAATCCCCCGGACGCCTGCGAAGCCATAAACGGCAAATCGCAGTCCGCCGCTCCGGAATCGCCTGACGATGCGACCCACGTTATTCCCTGCGCATTCGCTTGTTGTGCCAAGGCTCGTGTGCTTGCCAACGTGCTCTGGTCGGTTTGTTGTTCGCATAGCCCGAAGCTAAACGTGATGATGGATGCAAGGTTCTGATTGATGGCATACGGCACGGAGAGCCTGGACACATCCGTTGAATAAACGTAAATAATATTGGCTTTGCGAGCCACCGCGCCGGCCCATTCGATATCCAGATCTGCTTCTCCTTCGTCGCCCAAAGAGGTGCGGCCGGGGTCAACACTTCCGGGAACGAGCACCAACAGCGGGTCATTCTGAGGCAGGCCATACAGGTTGCGGAATGTCCGAATATCCGCCAGGTCCACAGCGGACCGTCCCGCCACGACGATTCTCTGGCCCGAGCCGTCGTAACCGGAATTGTAAAGCGGCCAGAGGTTGTAAATCGTCGCAAAATCGTCCGGCGCCAGATAATGATTGCCCGCCGAGCTCGTGAACAGAGGACCCACTGGGTTTGGGGCACCCCCGCTGGACAACGGAACACGCCGCAATTGCCCGGATTTGGGATGAAAATCATCCAATCCCTGGATACCGATGACCAAGGGTGCGATGGCTGCGGGTACCGACGGTTCGTCCGCATTGGCGAAGTGCAACTCTCCATCCACCCGATAGCGGCGTATTTGGGTCCGCAGGGCTGTTTGCACACGCGCCGCCGTACCGCTGAACCAGATCCAGTTCCGGGCGCGCGAAATCTCATCCACCACCAGCCCTTCCGATTGCAACCAGGACGCGACCTGGGCCACATCGTTCGGACTCAGCCCGAAGCGGTCCCCAAACTGTTCCGGAATAAGCCAGGCGTGATAATTGCGCGAGGATCGATCCTGCTGTTCCGCCAGCAACTGGTCCAAGGCTGTCTGCTGCGCCGCGGATCGCTTTAGCATGACCATGACATGGTCCAGTGTCATGGCTGGATCGACGGGGCCGGCATCGAATTGCGGCTTGGCGCTCGGATGGATGTTACCCGTTAGCCGGATCGTTCGGAGACGGTCCACAGGGCCTTGAATACGGTTTTGTTGAGCTAGGATCGCCGAGGGCGCCGAAAGTAGGGCCAAAATGCCGACAATCCGGGCAGCGCGGCGATTCATGGAATAGGTTTGCTTCCGAAGTTCTGCGCGAACAGAATCTATTCTACGTTCACGGCCAACCGAGTTTCCACCCCTAAATCGGTGGAGCAAGATTCCGCTTGACTCTTCGCCTTATATTCTCTATGATCGGCTTAGGCGAATATAAGGAGAATACAGGAGGCCGTCATGTCTTCCTTCGTCCGGGTCGGAACCGCAGGCTGGTCGTATCCCCACTGGAACGGGTTGGTCTATCCCAAGGCACATGCGCCGGGATTCCACCCGCTGGAGCTGATCGCTAAGCAGCTCGACTGCGTGGAGATCAACAGCTCTTTTTATCAGCCACTCAAGCCGGAAGTGGTGAAGTTATGGGTGAAGAAAGTCGAGGCGTATCCAGACTTTACGTTCACGGCTAAGCTCCATCAGGATTTTACTCATAAACGCGTGCTGGACCCAACCGGCATCACGCTTTTCAAGGAAGGGTTGTGGCCGCTGTTGCGAGCCAAGAAACTTGGCGCCCTGCTGATGCAATTTCCCTGGTCGTTCCGGTTCACGGCAGAGAATCGCGAGTTCTTCATCGACCTCCGCAGGGCCTTCCACGAGTTTCCTTTGGTTGCGGAGATGCGCCACAGCAGCTGGATGGCGGAGGAGGCCATCGGCACCTTCCTTGACTACCGGGTGGGGTTCTGCAATATCGACCAGCCCCAATACACGCGGGCCATGCCCCCGACGGCGATCCTGACCTCGGACGTAGGTTACGTGCGGCTGCATGGGAGGAATCCGCAAAATTCCATGGGCTTATTCGAACGAGCTGCGTTCGAGCCCTCGGCTTTGCGGAGGCGGCAGCACGACTACCTGTATTCGCCGGCGGAACTGGATGAGTGGATGCAGCGCATCGAGCAGACCAGCCGCTTCGCCGAACGAACGTTCGTGGTGTTCAACAACGACGCCGCCGGAAAGAGTTTCGTGAACGCGCTGCAGACGCGAGCGCTGATCCGGGGCGTGCATGGAAAGGCTCCGAAAGATCTGCGGCGCCGCTACCCGGTGGAACTGGAGCATTTCGGGCCCCAGTACGCCGAGCAGCAATCTTTGTTTACAGCTGCGTAACTCCGCTCCATTACTGTCGCGGCTCTGAAAGCAGATTCCGAGCCGCGACAGTGATGGAGCGGTTGTTGGGCCCTACTCGGCCAGCGTTTCTTCGGGACCCGCTGGTGTTTCGGCTTCCGACAACCCACCCGCATAGAGCGCGCGAGTCTCTTCGTCGTAGCCCGGGATCGCATCCAGAGGAACGGCTTCGGCCTCGGCGGCCAGCTCCTCTTCGATGTCCTCTCCGGCGATCTTCACCGTCCGGTAGTACGCCATTCCGGTACCCGCCGGGATTAGGCGGCCCATGATGACGTTCTCCTTGAGACCCCTCAGGTGATCGACCTTGCCATTGATGGCGGCTTCGGTGAGCACACGCGTTGTCTCCTGGAAACTCGCGGCAGAAATGAAGGAATCGGTGGAGAGCGATGCCTTGGTAATACCCAGCAGCACCGTCTTGCCCGTGGCCGGCTGGCCTCCGGATTCCGATACCCGAGCGTTCTCTTCCCGGAACTTGAACTTGTCGACCACTTCTTCCGGAAGGAATTCGCTGTCGCCGATATCCTCGACCTTCACCCAGCGCATCATCTGACGCGCGATCACTTCCAGGTGCTTGTCGTTGATATTGACGCCCTGCAGACGGTAGACTTCCTGGATCTCGTTCACCAGGTACTTCTGCAGTTCCTTTTCGCCGAGCACGGCCATGATGTCGTGCGGGTTGCGGGGCCCATCCATCAGCGGATCGCCGTGGTGAACGCGCTCGCCTTCCTGCACGTTGATATGGACACCGCGCGGGATGGCGTATTCTTTCTGTTCGCCATCGTCGCCGATGATGTTGATTTTGCGAGTACCCTTGGAGATCTCGCCGTATTTCACGATACCGTCGATTTCCGTGATCACCGCGGTTTCGCGCGGCTTGCGGGCCTCGAACAGCTCCACCACGCGCGGCAGACCGCCGGTGATGTCCTTGGTTTTGGTGGTGGCGCGCGGGATCTTGGCCAGCACGTCGCCGGCGTGAACTTCGTCGCCGTCGGCCACCATCAAGTGAGCGTGCATCGGCATCAGGTAGCGCTTCTCATCGTGTTTGGATGAGCCGGCCCTGACGACAATGGCAGGAATCCGCTTTTCATCGGGCGAGTCCGACACCACCCACTGCGAACGGCCGGTGATTTCGTCCACCTGCTCCGTCATCGTGATGCCGTCCACCAGGTCCTTGAAGTGGATGGTCCCGCTCACCTCGGTGAGAATCGAGAACGTGTACGGATCCCACTCGAGCAGGACATCGTTGGTCTTGATCTTGGCGCCATCCGCGAACAGGATCTTCGCTCCATAAACCACCTGGTAGCGTTCTTTTTCGCGGCCCTTATCGTCGAGCACCGCGATGATGCTGTTGCGATTCATCGCGATCAATTCGCCCTTGGCGTTCTTGACCGTCTGAATGCTATGGAACTTGACGAAGCCGTTGGATTTGGCGTCCTGTTTCGACTGTTCCGCCGAACCGGTAGCCGCGCCGCCGATGTGGAACGTGCGCATGGTAAGCTGCGTGCCGGGTTCGCCGATGGACTGGGCGGAGATGATACCCACCGCCTCGCCGCGCTCGACCAAGCGGCCAGTGGCCAGGTTGCGGCCGTAGCAGAGCTGGCAGACGCCGCGCTTGGATTCGCAGGTCAGCACCGACCGGATCTTGACCCGCTCGATACCGGCTGCCTGGATCTGGTTGGCCAGATCCTCGGTGATTTCGTTGTTGACCTTGATGATCAGGTTGCCTTCGTAGTCCATCTGATCTTCGAGAGCCACGCGGCCGACGATGCGGTCGCGCAGAGGCTCGATGATCTCGCCGGATTCGACGATGGGCTCCACGTAGATGCCGTCGCTGGTGCCGCAATCCGTCTCGGTGACGATCACGTCCTGCGCCACGTCGCACAGGCGGCGGGTCAGGTAGCCGGAGTCGGCGGTCTTGAGCGCGGTGTCGGCCAAGCCTTTGCGAGCGCCGTGCGTCGAAATGAAGTACTCGAGCACGTTCAGACCTTCGCGGAAGTTGGCCGTGATGGGCGTTTCGATAATCTCGCCAGACGGCCGGGCCATCAGGCCGCGCATACCGGATAGCTGGCGGATCTGCTGTTTCGAACCGCGCGCGCCGGAATCGGCCATGATGTAAATCGGGTTGAGGTAGCGGCCCGTGCGGTCGTCCTCCTCCATGGTCTTGAACATCTCTTCCGAGACACGCTCGGTGACCTTGGACCAGATTTCGATAACTTTGTTGTACTGCTCGCCGCGGGTGATGGAGCCTTCCTGATACTGCTCCTGCACCTCGATCACGGCCTTCTGCGCTTTGGCCACCAGTCCGGCCTTCTCGCCGGGGACGATCATATCGTCAATACCGATGGAGATTCCGGCGCGCGTGGCATAGAGGAAGCCCAGCGACTTGACCTTGTCGAGCATGGTCACGGTGGTCGTCAGGCCGAACTTCAGATAGCAATAGTGCACCATCTGCGTCAGACCCTTCTTCTTGAGCAAGCCGTTGATGAACGGCATGTCGTCCGGTAGCACGTCGTTAAGGATCACGCGGCCGACGGTGGTGTCCATGTACTGCTTGCTGAACTCGATCGGCTCGGTGTGAATCAGGTTCTGGTTGTCGAACGCCTTCACCAGGTCGATCACTCTCCCGGTGTAGCGCAGCTTGATGGGCGTCAGCGTCTCAACCTCGCCCATTTCGAGCGCGATCAGAACGTCATCAGTGGACGCAAACGTGCGGCCTTCGCCCTTGGAGCCCGGCCGCGCTTTGGTCAGATAATACAGACCCAGCACCATGTCCTGGGTGGGGACGGCGATCGGCGCGCCATGGGCCGGCGACAGGATATTATTCGCCGATAGCATGAGCGTCGAAGCCTCGATCTGGGCTTCGGGCGATAGCGGAATGTGGACCGCCATCTGGTCGCCGTCGAAATCCGCGTTGAACGCGGTGCAAACCAGCGGGTGGATCTTGATGGCCTTGCCTTCCACCAGCACGGGCTGGAAAGCCTGAATGCCCAGGCGGTGAAGCGTGGGGGCGCGGTTCAACATGATGGGATGATCTTTGATGACTTCTTCCAGGATGTCCCACACCACCGGATCCTGCTGCTCCACCAATTCCTTGGCCTGCTTGATGGTGGTGCAGTGGCCGCGCTGTTCCAGGCGATGGTAGATAAACGGCTTGAATAGCTCCAGCGCCATCTTCTTGGGAAGTCCGCACTGGTGGAGCTTCAGCTCGGGGCCCACCACGATGACCGAACGGCCGGAGTAATCGACGCGCTTGCCCAGCAGGTTTTGACGGAAGCGGCCCTGCTTGCCCTTGAGCGTATCGGACAAGGATTTAAGAGGTCGATTATTAGCCCCGCGCAGCACGCGGCCCCTGCGGCCGTTGTCGAACAGCGCATCCACGGCTTCCTGCAGCATGCGCTTTTCATTGCGCACGATGACGTCGGGCGCGTGCAGCTCCATCAGCTTCTTCAACCGGTTGTTGCGGTTGATCACGCGGCGGTACAGGTCATTCAGATCGGAGGTGGCAAAACGGCCGCCGTCCAGCGGCACCAGCGGACGCAGCTCGGGCGGGATCACCGGCAGCACGTCCAGGATCATCCACTCCGGCTTGTTGCCGGATTTGCGGAAGCTTTCCGTCACGCGCAGGCGTTTGGCGTATTTCAGCTTCTTCTGCTGGGATGCCTCGGTCTGCATCTTCTTGCGGATGTCTTCGCTGAGGAAGTCGACGTCGATCTTCTTGAGGAGTTCCTTGATGCCCTCGGCGCCCATCATGGCGACGAATTTGCCGGGGTGTTCCTGATCGAGCGCGCGCTTGCGCTCGTCCGTGATGACCTCGCCCTTTCTCAGGTCGGTGACTTCACCCGGATCGACGATCACGAAGGCTTCAAAATACAGCACGCGCTCGAGTTCACGTAGCGTGATATCGAGCAGATAGCCGATGCGCGACGGCAGGCCCTTGAAAAACCACACGTGCGAGCACGGGCTGGCCAGCTCAATGTGGCCCAGGCGTTCGCGACGGACGCGCGACAGAGTGACTTCGACGCCGCACTTGTCGCAGATCACGCCGCGATGCTTCATGCGCTTGTACTTGCCGCAGAGGCATTCCCAGTCGGCGATGGGCCCGAAAATACGGGCGCAGAACAACCCGTCGCGTTCCGGCTTGAAGGTCCGGTAGTTAATGGTTTCCGGCTTGGTGACCTCGCCGTGAGACCAGCTCCGGATCTTTTCCGGAGACGCCAGAGAAATGCGGATAGAATCGAAATCCGCGATTAAATTTGCTCGATCATATGGAGAAGAACGATACATAAAATCTCCTATTTGCGTCCATTTGCGTTCATTCGCGGCAATTAATCCGCTGCCAGCGCGGTTTCCAGGCCCTCGCGCGGCTTCTTCATCAATTCCACATCCAGACACAGCGATTGCAACTCGCGGATCAGGACGTTAAAGCTTTCCGGAACGCCCGGTTCCGCGGCCGCCTCGCCTTTGACGATAGCTTCGTAAATCTTGGCCCGGCCGTAGACGTCGTCCGACTTGGCGGTGAGCAGCTCCTGCAGCACGTAGGCCGCGCCGTAGGCTTCCAGCGCCCAAACTTCCATTTCGCCGAAGCGCTGACCGCCAAACTGCGCTTTACCACCAAGGGGTTGCTGGGTGATGAGCGAGTATGGCCCGATGGAGCGCGCGTGAATCTTGTCGTCCACCAGATGCGACAGTTTCAGCATGTAGATGTATCCGACCGTCACCGGCTGCTCGAACGCTGTGCCGCTCAGGCCGTCGTGGAGCTGGATCTTGCCGGAGGTCGGCAGGTTCGCCGATTTCAGTTGCGCCTTGATGTCTTTCTCGGTCGCCCCGTCGAACACCGGAGTAGCGAAGCGCACGCCCAGAGCCTGCGCGGCCCAGCCCAAATGCGTCTCGAGAATCTGGCCGACGTTCATACGGCTGGGAACGCCCAGCGGATTGAGCACGATCTCCACCGGAGTTCCATCCGGCAGGTACGGCATGTCTTCGTCGGGAACGATGCGCGCGATCACACCCTTGTTGCCGTGGCGGCCGGCCATCTTGTCGCCGACCGAAAGCTTGCGCTTCATCGCGATGTAGCACTTGACCTGCTTGATGACGCCGGGCGGCAGTTCGTCGCCCTTCTTGAGCTTTCCGACGCGCTCCTCGGTGATCTTTTCGAGCACCGAAATCTGGCGCGAGGTCATTTCCTCGATCTCGTCGATCTGCTCGTTGATGCGCGGATCTTTGTCCTTCAGCTTCATGCGCTTCAGATCGCGGGCGCGCAGCTTCTCGATCAGGTCCCGGCTCATGTCGGTCCCTTTGGCGAGCAGCTTCTTGTTGGTCTTCTCGTCGTGCAGATCGGCTAAGAGCTCCTTGCCTTCGAGCAGATTCGCGAGGCGCTTGGCGCGCTCGTCGTTCAGGATGCGCTTTTCGTCTTCGAGATTCCGGCGCATGCGCTCTTCCGAGCCTTCCAGAATCAGCTTGGACCGCTCATCGAGTTCCGCGCCCTTGCGCGAGAACACCTTGCAATCGACGACGGTTCCTTCGATGCCCGGCGGGCAATAGAGCGATGCGTCCTTGACGTCGCCGGCTTTTTCGCCGAAAATCGCGCGCAGCAGCTTTTCTTCCGGAGTGAGCTGCGTCTCGCCCTTGGGAGTTACCTTGCCGACCAGGATGTCGCCCGGTTTTACCGTGGCGCCGATACGGATGATGCCGCTCTCGTCCAGGTTGGTGAGGAAGCCTTCGGCGATATTCGGAATATCGCGCGTGATCTCCTCCGGACCCAGCTTGGTGTCGCGGGCGTCCACCTCGAATTCCTCAATGTGGATGGAGGTGTAGTAATCTTCCTTCACCAGCTTCTCGGACACCACGATGGCATCCTCGAAGTTGTAGCCGCGCCAGGGCATGAACGCGACCAGAACGTTCCGGCCCAGCGCCAGCTCGCCGCTTTCGGTGCATGGCCCGTCGGCCAGCACGTGGCCCTTCTTGACCTTCTGGCCCTGGAAGACGATGGGCTTCTGGTTGATACAAGTGTTTTGATTCGAGCGCTTGAACTTGGTGAGCTGGTAGATGTCGGCGCCCACTTCGCGCGAAAGCTGCCCTTCCTGGCTGTTGCCTTCGACGCGCACAATGATGCGCTCGCTGTCGACGGAGTCCACTACACCGGAGCGCTTGCAAAGCACGACGGCGCCGGAATCCCGAGCCGTCACGTGCTCCATGCCGGTGCCGACATAAGGAGCCTCGGCGCGCAACAGCGGAACCGCTTGCCGTTGCATGTTCGATCCCATGAGGGCGCGGTTGGCGTCGTCGTTCTCAAGGAACGGGATCAAGCTCGCGGCCACCGACACCAGCTGTTTGGGACTGACGTCCATGTACTCGATTTCGCCCACGTGTTTCAGGACGAAGTTACCGGCCTGGCGGGCGTTCACCAGCTCGGCCGTAATCTTGCCCTTTTCGTCGAGACCAACGTTGGCCTGGGCGATGATGTACTTGTCTTCTTCCCACGCCGAGAGATAGTCGCAGTGCGCTTCAAACTCGACCGGCTGTTTCTTGGCGGCTTTATTGACCTTGTCGACCTCGCCGCGCAGCAGAATTTGCCCGACCTTCAGGTCGGCTTCGCCCGGGTTCAAAATCCGGACTTCGTCTACCACATGGCCGTCTTTGACGCGCCGGTACGGGCTTTCAATGAACCCGTAATCGTTGATCCGCGCGAAACAGGACAGCGAGCTGATCAATCCGATGTTCGGGCCTTCCGGCGTTTCAATCGGGCAGATACGGCCGTAGTGCGTGGGATGCACGTCGCGTACTTCGAATCCCGCGCGTTCCCGCGACAAGCCGCCTGGTCCAAGAGCGGAGAGACGCCGCTTGTGCGTGATCTCCGACAGCGGATTGGTCTGATCCATGAACTGCGATAGCTGCGACGATCCGAAGAATTCGCGGATCGCGGCCATCACCGGCTTGGCGTTGACCAGGTCGTGCGGCATGGCCGTCGACATTTCCTGGTACACGCTCATCTTTTCCTTGATGGCGCGCTCCATGCGCACCAAACCGATGCGGAACTGGTTTTCGAGCAGCTCGCCCACCGCGCGGACGCGGCGGTTGCCCAGATGGTCGATATCGTCCACCGACCCGATGCCCTTGCGCAGCTTCAGCAGGTATTGGATCGTATCGATGAAGTCCTTCTGATCCAGCGTGCGCTTATCGAGCGGCGTAGCGTCGGCCTTGTCGTGCAGCTTGATGTTGAACTTCATGCGCCCGACACGCGAGAAATCGTACTTGCGGGCGTCGAAGAACATGCCCTGGAACAACTGGGTGGCGGTATCCACGGTGGGCGGATCGCCGGGACGAAGCTTGCGGTAGATTTCGAGCAGCGCGTCGTTCTGCTGCTTCACGCCGTCCTTACGGAGGGTCATGGAGATAACGTTGCCCACGTCGTCCAGCTCGGGGAAGAATACTTCGAAGCTGGGGATCTTGGATTCCATCAGCTTGCCGACGATAGTCGGCGTCAGCTCGTGGTTGGCCTCGATCAGAACTTCGCCCGTCTCCATGTCGATGACGTCGGCTGCGACATAGGCGCCTTCCAGATCATTCGGCGCGGCTTCCACATGGTCGACCTTGGCCCTCTGGATCTCCTTAAAAACGCTGGCGGTGATTTTGCGGCCCTGGGTCGCGATGGTTTCCCCGCCCTTGGTGATGGCGTGCGACAGTTTGTGCCCGATGAGCGCGTCGGTCACTTTCCACTGGAGCTTTTTGCCGCTGATGACCACCTCGCTGCACTTGTAAAACGCGCGCAGGATATCGGCGTCGGTTTTAAGTCCCAACGCCCGCAGGAAAACCGTCCCGTAGAACTTACGCTTGCGGTCGATGCGGACGTGCAGCAGGTTCTTGTTGTCGTACTCGAATTCCACCCAGCTTCCGCGGTAAGGAATGATCTTGCCGAGAAAATATCCCAGCGCTTGCTGGCGCTCGAAGAACACGCCCGGCGAGCGGTGCAACTGCGATACGATCACGCGCTCGGTTCCGTTGATGATGAACGTGCCGTTCTCGGTCATCAGCGGGATTTCGCCGAAGAAAACTTCCTGCTCCTTGATGTCGCGGATGGTCTTGTTGCCGCTCTCCGGGTCCTTATCGAACACCGTCAGCCGGATGGTGACCTTGAGCGGAGCGGCATAGGTCATGCCGCGCTCTTCGCACTCCGGTACGTCGTATTTCAGCTGCAAGCCCACGGGATCGCCGCAGCGGTTGCAGAAGGTGACAATATTCTTGTTAAAGGTGCCGCAGCGATGGCACAGCACTTCCCCGGCATGGAACGGATCCGTCTGGATGGTGGCGCCGCAAGCCGGGTTCCGGCAGGTCGAACGCAAATGGTGCAGCCCCTTAAGGTTGCCGCACTTGCATTCCCAATTGCCGATGGCGTAGTCGACGAACTCCAGCTGGCTCAGGCCGCGGAAGTCCGAGATCGGGAAGACGCTTTTGAAGACGCTCTCGAGACCCGTGTCGTCGCGCTCGCTGGGCAACAACTCCATCTGCAAAAAGCGTTCGTACGACTTCTTCTGAACCTCGATCAGGTTCGGAATGGGAATCGTAGTCTTGATCTTCGAAAAATCGACTCGCTCGCGAGCAACACCGTTTTCGGGGGTAGGCATGGCTAAAATCCTCTATTCAAGAGCGACGCCGGCAGACACCGGTCCGCCGGATCAAAACGAAAAAGCCCGATGGTGTGGACACACCTCGGGCTGGCTATTTATTCGCAGGGCAGACGAACCGCCAAGCAGATCGCGGGATGCCAAATTCACTGTGACCAGGTCCGGGCGCTCTTTCCGGTTGTCTTAATCTTAGCAAACGCCGTACCACTCGTCAAACGGCGCTGCCGTGAACTTGCAGGCGAGCCGCTTGCAGCCAAGCTGCATCGCCTGCCCTACCTATCACTTACCTACTTAACTTCTACGGTAGCACCCGCGTCCACGAATTTCTTCTTGATGGTCTCGGCTTCTTCCTTGTTCACGCCTTCTTTGATGGGCTTGGGAGCGCCGTCCACCAGGTCCTTGGCTTCTTTCAGGCCGAGACTGGTTACTTCGCGCACAGCCTTGATAACATTGATCTTATTGGCGCCAGCGGCGGTAAGAACAACGGTGAATTCGGTCTTTTCCTCGACCGGAGCCGCAGCCGCCGATCCGCCGCCAGCCGGCGCTGCCGCAACGGTAGCCGCCGCAGCGGACACGCCCAGCTTTTCCTCAAGCATCTTGACGAGCTGAGATGCTTCGAGCAGCGTCAGCCCTTGAATCTGTTCCGCAATCGCATTGATGTCAGCCATGTTGTTCCTTCGCTCTTTCGCCCTTAGGCGGAAAACTTGTTCTCTTTAACGCCTTGATCCACTACCACGGCCAGGTTCCGGCCTACCCCGTTCATCACCGTCACCAGCCGTTGCGCCGGCGCGTTGATCAGCCACAGCAACTTCGCGTAAATCTGTTCTTTCGACGGCAGTGTCGCCAGGGCAGTGATCCCGGAGACGTCGATCACCCGGCCTTCTACCATCCCCGCCTTGAAGGTGAACGTCGGGTTCGCCTTGGCGTAGACCGTCAAAGCCTTGGCCAGAGCCACCGGATCGCCTGAGGTGTAGGCGATCGAACACATCCCCTTCAGTTCCTTCAACAGCTCCGCCGACTTGGTGCCTTCGGAGGCCTTCTCGGCAATGTTGTTCTTGACGACCTTGTAGCTGGCGCCCACGCCGCGGACCGTCTTCCGCAGTTCAAAATCCTGCTGTACGGTGAGCTTCTCATAGCCGGTGAGGAAGACGTTCTGAGCCTTTTCAAGCTCAGTCCGCAACACATCCATGTCTTTTTGCTTTTCCGGTTTCTTTTTCATTTGGGCTCTGCCTTCAAGTTGTAGGGCGTTACATCCAAGTGAACGCCAGGTCCCATGGTGGAACAGATGGTCGCACTGCGAACGTACTTGCCCTTGGCCGCCGAGGGCTTAGCCTTGACCACCGCCTCAAGCAGCTTGAGCGTATTTTCCACCAGCGCGGTAGCCTCAAAGCTCGCCTTGCCGACCGGGCAATGGATGCAGTTGGTCTTATCCAACCGGAACTCGACTTTTCCGGCCTTCACTTCCTTGACCGCCTGCGCGATGTCATTCGTCACGGTGCCGGTCTTGGGATTCGGCATCAGGCCGCGCGGACCGAGCACTTTTCCCAGCCGTCCCACGCCGCGCATCATGTCCGGCGTGGCGATCACAGCATCGAAGTCGGTCCAGTTCTCGTCCTGGATTTTCTTGACCATTTCGTCGCCGCCCACGTAATCGGCGCCGGCTTCGGTCGCTTCCCGCTGCTTGTCGCCCGAGGCGATCACCAGCACCTTTTTCGACTTGCCCAGTCCGTTGGGAAGAACGATGGTCCCGCGGACCATCTGGTCGGCGTGCTTGCCGTCGACGCCCAGGCGCAGATGCAACTCCACGGTCTCGTCAAATTTCGCGAATTTGACCTTCTTGACCAGCGGAACGGCTTCTTCTACAGAGTAGGGCTTGATTTCGACTTGCTGGAACGCAGCGGTATACTTTTTGCCTGTTTTGCGGCTCATAATATGATTGGTCCAAACGGCCGAGAGGGCACAAGACCGCCTCAGCCTCCCAAAGTGTTAATCCCGATAATAACAAACAGGGGTTGCTTGCGCAACCCCTGTCGCAACGCTCAGAAATTCTTGATTCTTACGCTCTCCGTGCCGCCCGGCGGCGGAGAAAAAACCTAAGCGGAGAAACGCTTGCGGAAAACGCCCAAGGCAAGCAGCCCACCGCCCACCAGCACTAGCGACATGGGTTCAGGTACGGTGGGAGTTCCAGGGGTGTTGATCGCAGACAATCCAGTTCCCCCAGCGGAATCCAGGATATCCGCCACGAAAAAGTAGCCAGCGGCGTTAGTGCCGAAATCAGTTATGAGCACTCCCGAGGCACGCGAAACAGTGAACTCGAGAGGACCCGCGTCGGCTCCGGATGTCCCGCTGCCCGGAATGTCGAAGTAGTAGGCGAAAGTGCCGAAGTCCGGACTCGTTGTACCAGATCCGATGTGGAATGTGTCCAGATTCACTGGGCTGAGAATATTCGCATCAGTGATCGCGGCGCCCGCAAGGTTAAATCCGAACCCGGGGTGGTTCGTCGGAAACGGCCTACCTGTACTGGCGAAAAGGGTCGCCCCACCTGTCAGCGTAACGTTGAAGAAGACATCGGTGGCGTCAGTCTGTTGCAAGTTGACCTCAAAACAACAAAGACCCTGTGTGCTATCGAATATCAGGTTGGCGCGGGCGGCAGGGGCCAGAACTACGAGAAAGCCAAGAGCCATCACGCCCCCGAGCAGGGACTTCTTCATCGCGCCAATTCCACTTTTGTTATTTCTTTCACCGCTATCTCCTCCGCATCTCCATCAACCATTCAGGTCTTTGCCCTAGGCTCAACGTAAGTATACACGGAACCCGTCGTTTCCAAAACCCCATTTACGTGCGTTATTACGCAGAATTGTATCGAGACTTGTACTTGGTACCAGTACTATAGAGCGTGACGATTCGAAGGCTGCGGGCGTGCGGGAGGGTGCCTCGCCATACCCGCCCAGGAGACCGTTGTAGTCCCACCAATCGAGCCTTGGCCTTCTCTCGCAAATAGTTTAGCGGCCAGATCACGCACCCCAGCGGCAACGCACCTTTAGCACGGTCCCTGCGTTCGTAACCCACCTGGGGAACCCGCATGATAGACTCGTGCCATGAAACGTATTTCGATGTCCCTCGCAATTCTGGCGGCTTCGTTCGTGATGACGCTTTCCGCCCAACAACAGGGCGCTAAGGACGACATTAAAGATGCCGGCAAGGACGTGAAGAAAGCGGGAGAGTCCACGGGCAAAGCTACCGCCAAGGTCGCGAAAAAAACGGCCAAGGCCACCAAGAAAGGCACTAAGAAGGCGGTTCACAAGTCCGCCGATGCGGTCGGCGACGCAGCGGACAAGGTCAAAGAGAAGACCAAGTAGGTCGTCTTAATATTCACGCCGTCCAGTAATGTGGTGGTAGGCTGGAGATTCCCGTGCCTCCCACCGAGCCCAAGCTTCCTGCCGCGGCCGGCTTTTTGCGGCTGGTCGAGATCATGGCTCGCCTGCGCTCCCCGGAAGGTTGCCCCTGGGATCGCGAACAGACCTTCGACACCATCAAGCCCTACCTGCTCGAAGAGACGTACGAGGTCCTGGACTCGATCGACGCGCGCGATTGGAACGGTCTGGCGGATGAGCTCGGCGATCTGCTGCTGCAAGTAGTATTCTTTTCGCAAATGGCCAAAGAGGCTGGATACTTCGACGTCACTGACGCGATCGAGGCCATCAACAGCAAGCTGGTCCGCCGTCATCCCCACGTCTTCGCCGACGGCGACGCGAAAACCGCCGAAGACGTCGTGCGCAAGTGGGATGAGATTAAAGCTACAGAGAAACCCAGGCCGAAGGGGCTGCTGGCTGGAATCCCGCGCAGCCTCCCTGCCCTGATGGAAGCGCGCCAGATCGCCAGTCGAGCGGCTGGGGCCGGATTCGACTGGAACAACGTCGATGAGGTTCTCGACAAACTCCGCGAAGAACTGGCCGAGCTCGATGGAGCCCGTAGAGCGGGGTCACAAGAGGCGCTGCAAGACGAAATCGGCGATCTGCTGTTCGTGATCGTCAACATCGCGCGGTTTCTGAAAGTGGATCCGGAGCAAGCGCTGCGCGGGACCAACTCCAAGTTTCGCCGCCGCTTCGGACACGTGGAAACAGGCCTGGAGGCGCAGGGCAAATCGCCGAAGGAAGCCACCGTCGAAGAGATGGAACGTCTTTGGCAAGATGCGAAGGGGCAGGAGGCCAAGCGCCAGGAGAGCAAGCGTTAGCCCGTATGATCGTCCGGGCGCTCTCCGGTCACCAGGAATTCGCCGAAGCGGTCAGGCTGCAGAAGATCATCTGGGGGTTTCCCGACCTGGAACTGCTGCCGGTGCGATTTTTCGTGGTCGCTGCACGCATCGGAGGCCAGGCGCTCGGGGCGTTTGACGACGCACGCATGGCTGGATTCCTGTTGGCGATTCCCGGCATCAAGAAGGATACGGGCACGCCGTACCTTCACAGCCACATGCTGGGCGTATGGAGCGACTATCGCAACACCGGCGTCGGCCGCCTGCTCAAATCCGCTCAGCGAGAGGACGCCCTGGCCCGCGGAATTCCCTTGATCGAGTGGAGCTTCGATCCGTTCGAAGCCAAGAACGCCTATTTCAATCTGGAACTTCTGGGCGCGACCGTGCGGACCTACGTTCCCAACATGTACGGCATCTCCACAAGCCCGCTGCATGGCGATTTGCCCACGGATCGTTGCATCGCCGAATGGTGGATCGCGGAGACTCGCGTGAAGACTCCGGTTGCCGCGCGCGTTTCCCTGCCCCCGCGGAAAACCCGCGAATCGCAGGAGACGCTCGCTCGCGAGTTCGAGCGGCATTTTGCCGATGGACTGGCCGTAACCGGCTTTGAACGCTCCGGGGACACGGGCACCTATTTGTTATCGCCATGGCCATCCAAATAGAGAAGATCACTCTGCGGGAAATCGCCATGCCCTTGGTGCATTTCTTCGAAACCAGCTTTGGCCGGACCACGCACCGCAGGATCATCCTGGTGGAAGTCATCAGCCAGGGCATTTCCGGATGGGGCGAGGTCACCTGCGGCGAGAATCCTTTCTACAACGAAGAATGGACCGATGCGGCCTGGACGATCGTGCGCGATTACGTGGCTCCACGCGTGCTGAATATCGCCTTCGAAAGCGCCGCGGAGGTTGCCGGCCGAAGTCAACACATTCGCGGCCACTACATGGCTCGGGGCGGAGTGGAAGCCGCGGTGTGGGATCTGGACGCGCGGCTAAAGAATCGGCCTCTGTGGGAACACATCGGTGGAGGCTGGTTCAAGGAGATCGCCTGCGGCGTTTCGATCGGCATTCAGAACACCGTGCCGCAGTTGCTTGAGAATATCGAGAAAGAATTGGCCGCCGGGTATCAGCGCATCAAAATCAAGATCAAGCCCGGCTGGGATATTGACGTGGTCCGCGAGGTGCGCCACACCTTTCCTTTAATCCGCCTAATGGCGGATGCCAATTCGGCGTACTCGCTGGCGGACGCCGAACATCTCAAGCGATTGGACGAGTTTCACCTGATGATGATCGAGCAGCCCCTGGCGCACGACGAGATCGTCGATCACGCCACCTTGCAAGCTTGTCTGGAGACGCCCATTTGCCTGGACGAATGCATCCGCACCGTGCATCACGCCGAACAGGCGATCCGCCTGGGAGCCTGCGGCATTCTCAACATCAAGCTTGGACGCGTGGGCGGATTTGCCGAAGCGCTCCGGATCCATGACCTCGCGCAAGCGCATAGTATCCCGGTATGGTGCGGCGGCATGCTCGAATCGGGTATCGGGCGGGCGCACAACATCGCGCTGTCCACGCTGCCGAACTTCGTGCTGCCGGGAGACGTTTCGGCCAGTAAACGATACTGGGAGCGCGACATTATTTCTCCGGCCGTCGAAGTTTCGCCGCAGGGAACCATCCGCGTGTCCGAAGCCTCCGGCTTCGGTTATGACGTGGATCGCGACTACCTGCGCCACCTGACCGTACGGGAGGAAACCCTCACGTGAGCGGCTTCACGGAGCTGCTGCGCTCCAATCGGAACTACCGCTTCACGTGGATCGGACAGGTGGTCAGCGAGGTCGGCGATCACTACAACAACATCGCGGTGTTCAGCCTGGTGCTGGCCAACACCGGATCCGGTCTGGTGGTAGCCGGGATTCTGCTGGCTCGGGGGGCCGCGGTGATGCTGGGCGGCCCGATCGCGGGCGTGCTGCTCGACCGCATGGACCGCAAGCGGCTGATGATCACCAGCGACCTGGTCCGGGCCGTGATCGCGCTGCTATTCATCTTCGGCATCCCCATGGGACACACCTCCCTGCTGTATGTGCTCAGCGGCTGTCTGATGTTCGCCTCGCCGTTCTTCACCAGCGGGCGCGCGGCGATTCTTCCTTCGATCGCCAGCAAAGACGAGTTGCACACCGCCAATTCCCTAACGCAATTGACGCAATGGAGCACGCTCGTCATCGGGGCGTTTCTCGGCGGAACTTCGGTCGCGGGATTCGGCTACAAGCTCGCGTTCGCGTTCAATGCGTTTTCGTTTTTGTTCTCCGCACTGTGCATCTCGCGGCTCCACGGTCCTGGAGGTTTCCGGTCCGACCGCAGCGCGCTTACCGAAAGCCGCGTAGTCCGGCCTTGGCACGAATACACCGAAGGTCTGCGCTACATGCGCGCGACGCCCTTGATTCTGGGGATCGGGCTGGTGGGCGTCGGCTGGGCCACCGGCGGCGGCGCGGCACAGATTCTGTTCAGCATTTTTGGCGAGGTGGTGTTCCAGCGTGGCCCTATCGGGATCGGCATCATCTGGGGATGCGCCGGCATCGGGCTGGTGTGCGGCGCTCTGTTCGCGAACTACATTGGCAAACATATTCGATTCGAAGCGTACAAGCGCGTGATCTCGGTGTGTTACGTGGTTCACGGAGCATCCTACGTTTTGTTCAGCCAGGCGCCGACGTTTGTGGGCGCACTGGTCTTTATCGCACTCTCGCGCGCGGCCGTGGCCGTCAGCTCGGTGCTGAATACGTCGCAGCTTCTGCGCCACGTCTCGAACGATTTCCGCGGGCGCGTCTTCTCGACCATCGAGACCTGGACGTGGGCGACTATGATGGTGTCCATGGCCATCGCCGGCTTCCTTTCCGATCACGTGAGTCCGCGGACAATTGGACTTTGGGCGGGCGTGCTCAGCTCGACCACGGCGATCTTCTGGGGCTGGGGCAACTTCAAGGGCCGCCTGCCGGAGCCGACACTGGCCGGTGTCGAGCCGGAAGAGGTCGAGGTCCACGGAGATCCAACTGTATGAGGCTAGCGGTATGATGCAGTCCCTCAAAGAGCGCGTGGTTCTGGTTACAGGATCGGCCAAGCGCATCGGCCGTGGGATCGCGCTGCGCCTGGCGAAAGAGGGAGCGCGGGTGGCGATTCACTATTCGTCCTCCGAAGCCGAAGCCCGGGCGACGGCGGCGGAATGCGGCAACGCTCCCGTATTTCGCGCCGACCTGGAAAAGGTCGCCGAGATCGAGCGGCTATTTTCGGACGTGCAGCAGCATTTCGGAAAGCTGGACGGGCTGGTGAACAACGCTGCGCGATTCACCCGCAGGGATCCTCTCGAGATTACCGAAGCCGACTGGGACTTCGTCCATTCAGTGAATCTGAAAGCCACCTTCTTCTGCTGCCAGCAAGCCGCGAAGCGCATGCTTGCGGGCGACGGCGGACGAATCGTGAATATCAGCTCGCTGGGTGGAATCCGGGCGTGGCCCGATCATGCGCACTACTGCGCATCAAAGGCCGGAGTGATTCACTTGACGCGCGCGCTGGCTCAAGCCTGGGCTCCGAAGATCACGGTGAACTCGGTGGCTCCGGGAGTCATCCCGTTCGGGGAACCCGATGAGCGCGTGAAGCGGCTGATCGCCAAGACGCCCGCGGGGCGCGCGGGCACCGCGGATGAGATCGCCGATGCCGTGGTGTTTTTTCTCACGTCGTCGGATTTTATGACGGGGCAAGTGCTCGCGGTCGACGGTGGGCTCAGCCAGAAATAACTACTTATACATGTCAGGATAGGCCAGACGCTGCTCTTCGGCGATCTCCATCGCCGTCCCGATCTGGATGAGCGGACCCTTGCCGATGCCCGGGCAATATGTCGCCGTGCGGTTCCACTCGCGCTTGCTCTCGACCAGCTCGGGCCAGAAGGGAAACGTGCGGCACTGGGTCGGCTTGGCGGGATGAATCGAGCAGCCGTGGCCTTCGAGAAAAGGGCATTGTTTTTCGGGCGGCTTGCGAAACCGCATCTGGTGGCGGGTGCGGTAGACGTATTTCTTCTCGAACGCACGCGCCGGCATCCCGACGAACTTCGCGGCGCGCTTGAGGTCGGCTTCGGTCAGATAGACGAAGCCCTCCTGATCGCAACAGTTGATGCATCCGCGCTGACAAGTAAAACGGAGAGAGTCCAATCGTTACTCGATCGCGTAATCCGTCCAGCAGAAAATGTCGCCGCCGTCGCTGACAGGCAATGCGATCACGGGAATCGGAGTCGGATTGACAAGCTGGACCTTGGGATCCAGGATCTTCGCGATCTGATCGCGCAGATCATCCAGGTGCAAGCGCGTCTCGCGATCGGTGGTCCGCGCGAGCGCCGCGCCGGCATCGGCGGCGATGGTCTTCAGCTCCCCGCGAAACATGGGACGCTGGTCGTCGTTCACGCGCTGCGTGCCGTTCAGCCGCGTCGACATCAGATCTAGATAGGCGCGCTGGAGATTGCGGCGATAGGCGTCAATCTTCACGGAAGGCGCGTAGATTTCCCCGAAAATCCCCTTGCGAAGATCGGCCAGGAAATCCGAAGGCCGGTACGCCGCGGCGCCGTCGATGGCTTCTTCCTCCACCAGCCGGTCGAAACGCTGCGTGGAGAGCAGCGAATTCAGGACCTGCAACTGCGCCATACGGATCCGGTTCAGCGCGCCGCTCGGCTCGATCCGACGTAAGACCTCCGGCCGTAACAGCATGGTGGGAGTCGTAAACGCGTTCTCGTTCAGGAATTTGACCGCCGCCACCTGGCGCGTTTTGGGAACCAGGTTGAACCGTACACCGTCCTGGCCGCCATGTTTCTCGAAAGAATCGAAGGCTCCGACAATCTGCGTCACGTGACCCATTTCATTGGCCCACTGGCCGACCACGCGGCCGTACACGGTCCGCAGATCGTCCCAATCCTGGCCCTCGTGAGTGGTGGCTGCCAGCAGATCGTCCATCACGCGCTGGAGGTTCTTCAGGCCGAGGCCCGTGGAGTACACCGCATCGGCGTCGCCCACGGCTTCCGTATTCTCGCCCGAATCGGCGCCCTGCGCGTGATCGGTACTGAAGCGGAGCCATGGAGTTTTCTCCTGCTCCCGCGCCCAGGCATCCAGAGTTTTGTTTTCGTCGTCCGGAGTCTTCGCGCCGGCGATGGGAGCGTAGGCCCAATGAATGGCCCACTTGTCGTACGGCCCGATCCCGGGAATCAGCAGCTTCGGATCGATCTTATCCTCGGGCTGCGCCACATAATTGAAGCGCGCATAATCCATGATGGACGGCGTATGGCTCATGGTCTTGAGCCATTCCGGATCGCGCAGTTTCTGCGCCGGATACATCGAGCTGGCCTTCATGTTGTGCTGTAGACCCAGCGTGTGGCCGACTTCATGCGCCACCACGAAGGTGAGCAGGTTGCCCATCAAATCGTCCGGCAAAGGCAGCTTGTTGGCGCGTGGATCCAGCGGACCCACCTGCACGAAATACCAATCCTCCACCAACTGCTGGACGTTGTGATAGAACTGGATGTCCGCGTTCAGGATCTCACCCGTGCGCGGGTCGGAAATATGCGGACCGCTGGCGTTTTCAGTGGTCGAAGGCAGCCAGCGCACCACCGAATTGCGCACGTCCTCGGGACTCCAGGTGGGATCTTCTTCCGGCGTCGGCGCTTCCTTGGCGATGATGGCGTTTTTGAATCCAGCCGCTTCGAATGCCGATTGCCAGCTCTCGATGCCCTTCTTCAGATACGGCACCCATTTCTTGGGCGTCGCCGGATCCAGATAATAGACCAGCGGCTTCACCGGCTCGGATACCGCAGCCGTGGGATCTTTCTTTTCCAGGCGCCAGCGAGCCACGAACTGGCGCTCCTCGGCGCGATGTTCGGGACGGCTGAAATCCATGGTGGAAGTGGTGAAGTAGCCGACGCGCGCATCGGCGAGCCGCGGCATCATCGGCTTCTCGGGGAGCTTTACCATGCTGAAGTGCACGACCACGGTGCCGGAACTGAAGCGCATTCCGCCTCGTCCGGCGCCGCCGGGTCCGCCTCGTCCGCCAACTTGCTGATCGGCTGGAGCGGACGTATAGGTCTGGGTCGCCTCGGCTTCGATATTCTGCGGAAACGCCGAGATGTGATCGATAAAGCTGCGGCTGCTATCCATGCCGCGGGCTCGCAGGCGGGCACGCACACTCATCTCAGGCACGTCGCTCAGGAACAGGCGGCTCACATCGATGACCGCGGATTCGTTCGGACCGAACGCCTCAATATTGAACGCCATCACGATCGAAGGATTGTCGGCGGCTTGGACGGCTTTAGCGATCGGCTCGGAGGGATTCGCGATCAGATCGTAGTTCATCTCGCGCAGCAGGATGCGATTCTCGCGGCGTTCCCAGCGCCCTACCATCTCGCCCACGGTCTGCCCGCCGTAACCGGCGCCGAGCGTGTTCTTGGCGATCTGGTTCACGAACAGGAAATCCTGGCCCATTTCGGACTTCGGAATCTCGTAATAGTAATGGTCGGCGCCGCGGTCGCGGACGAAATGTACCTTGAACACGCCCACCGAGGTTTTGGCGTCCTTGGTAATCACGCGGTCGTAGGGACGTGGCTCGTTGGCCGCGCCGCCGCGCCCTCCTCCGCGGCCCACGGGAGCGGCCGGAAGAGCTTCCTGCTGAGGCGCAGGCGCGGGAGCAGGCTCATCCTGAGCTTTCAGAAAGGGGATCGCGCAGCAGAAGCCGCTGAGAAGGATCAGACGACGAGTCATAGAACAACCTCCAGCCAAACTCTCGCGATGGGCATATTCTATCAAGTTGTTACAGTAGATACTTATGAGGACGCGTCTCCTCCTGGCTCTGGTTACTGTCCTGTTTGCCGCTAGTCAGGGCGGCGCCCAGTCCCCTGCCCCGCGGCGTGCCATCAGCGATGCCGAGGTGATGCGAGTGCACCGTTCGATGCTGCTCATCGATACTCACAACGACGTTCCCAGCCGAACGGTGGAAGGGTTCGACATCGGCTCACACACCGCTACCGGGCACACCGACATCGCGCGGCTGAAGGAAGGCGGCGTCGGGGCGCAATTCTTCGCGGTCTACGTGGCGGCGGAGTACGTGAAGGGCAACCGGTCGGCCAACCGGACGCTGCAGATGATCGATACCGTCCGGCACGACATCATCGACCGCTATCCCAACGATTTCATGCTGGCAACCAGCGCCAGGGACATCGAGGAGGCGCACCGGCGTGGAAAGATCGCCGCGCTGATGGGAATCGAGGGCGGACACGCGATCGAGGACAGCCTCCGGCTGCTGCGCGATTACTACGACCTGGGCGTGCGCTACATGACGCTCACGCACTCGAACACGAATGACTGGGCGGATTCCTCCGGCGATATCGACGACCCCAAGGTCAAACATCACGACGGCCTGACGGATTTCGGCAAGCAGGTGGTCCGCGAGATGAATCGCCTGGGCATGATGGTGGACATCTCGCACGTGGCCGACAAGACTTTCTGGGACGCGCTGGAGGTCAGCCGTGCGCCGATCTTCGCGTCGCATTCGTCCTGCCGGGCGCTGACCAAGCACGCGCGCAACATGACCGATGATATGATCGTGGCCCTGGCTAAGAAAGGCGGCGTGGTGCAAGTGAACTTCTACTGCGGCTTCGTTTCACAGAAATTCCGCGATAACGACGCGGCGGACACGAAGAAGCTGGATGCCCAGATGGCCAAGGAGACCGCGGGCAAGAATCTAAGCGAGCCGGACCGGCAGATCCTGTCGGAAAACGTGCGCAAGGAATTGGGACTTTCGCGGGCGACACTCTCGGACGTGGTGGATCACATCGATCACATCCGCAAGATTGCCGGGATCGACGCGATCGGCATCGGCGGGGATTTCGACGGCGTGAGTTGCACGCCCATCGGGCTGGACGATGTTTCGAAATATCCGAATCTGACTCGCGCGCTGCTCGAAAGAGGGTACTCGACGGAAGATATTCGCAAGATTTACGGCGGCAATTTTCTGCGGGTGATGCGAGCGGTAGAGGCCGCAGCGGGAAAATGAGGACGAATTGTTTCTTCGCGCTGGTCCTGGTCCTGGCACTGGCCGCCTTAACGAGTTGCGTGAAGACCACGCCGGGCCCGAAAATCGATCCGGCGCTGGCGTCGCTGATTCCGCCCGACACCATCCTGCTGGCGGGCGCGCGCCTGGATAAGCTTCAGAAGACGAACATCTACGAAAAATACCTCGCCGACCGCCCGGTTTCACTGATCGACGATTTTCCCCAACAAATCGGCCTGCAGGTCAAGCGCAAGGACTTGTGGGAACTTTTGCTGATCTCCGATGGAAAGCAAAGCATCGTGCTGGGGCGCGGCAAGTTCGCCGACGAAGCGGAGCCGCGCATCGAAATCCCCGGCGCGACGCGATTCGCCTATAAAGGCTACAACCTGGTGGGCGACGAGCGTCAAGCGGTGCTGCTGGTGAGCCCCTCGGTGATCGGCGTGGGTCCAACGCCGGCGCTGCGAAAATTAATCGACAACAAGGGGAAAGGAGATGGACCGCCCGCCGTGCTCGCCGATCAGCTCAAGCAGATGCCCGCCGAAGCGATGTTCTGGGCGGCCTACGGTGGCGGACTGAAATCTCTTCCCTTCAACCTGCCCGGCGATATGGCTAATGTCAACAGGATCATCGCCTCGATTCAGTCGGGTTCGTTGTACCTGGATTTGCGCACGGGAGTGAACGGTCTGGTTACGGGAACGTGCAGCAGCGAGCAGGACGCCAAGAGTCTTTACGACGCGCTGCGGGCCTTGGCGGGATTGGGACGGCTGGCGATTCCGAAGGATAAACCGGAGGAGGGGCGGATCCTCGATGGGCTGCGCATCACGCAGGATTCCCCAAAGGTCAACATTCACATCGAGGAGCCGGAGGAATTAGTGGGGGCGCTCCTCGATCTTTGGCTTGGTCCAGTGTCGGGGCGGGCGAATTAAACCGCCCGCCCCACACCATTACGGAATCACGGCCGGAAGCGTCGCTGGATCGCCGTCGGTGGCGACGCCCAGGCAATGGGGGTGACCGAACCCACTCGCACTCACTCCGCCGGTAATATCGAACAGCATGTTGTCCGGACGGGCGGCATCGCCCGAAACACCGGCCACGCTGGGCGACCCGCCCATGTGATCCAGCTCTAGTCCGTGGCGCACACGCCAGCCGATCCGGTGGTCGGCGCAGGACGTATCGCCGCTCACCCCCACCGCTCCCAGGATTTTGTGGCCCGTGCCATACAAGGCGAACCCGCCACCGAAGACGTTCACGCCTCCGATCTTTTCTCCCACCATCGGATCGTTGGGCGTCCCGTAATTCTTAGAGGGCCCTTTGTAGGCAACTCCCGTGTCCACCGGGTTGCTTGCCTGTAATCCGTACAAGCTGCCCCCGGGCTGCACGGCGGAGTACAGGTTGGCTGTAGACAGAGCCAGACCGTTTGTCGCTGCGCCGGAAGCGGCCGATTTATCCAGACTAAAGGCGTTGGCGGTGTTGGCCTTTTGTGCGGAAATCACGCGGCTTCCGGGCCATTGAGCGCCGCGATCCGTTCCTGAAAATGCGACCGCGCACACGATCCCGTCGCGATCCACGATGGTCGCCCACATGTTCAGATTCAGACCGCTGTTCTCGGTAGAGACAGCCGCGGCCAGCGCGGACTTTAACTGAGCCTGGTTGGGCAGGCCGGAACAGGAATTGTCTGCTCCGTGGCTATCGTCTGCCCGGACGGTAGCTGGCCCTACGACCATGCACGTCAAGGCTGCTGCTATTATTGCAGTTCGTTTCATTTGTTCGATTCTCCTTATTGGGCTCTTAGCGCACCCCAGCGATTATATCTCCGGAATGTGAAAATCGAGCTAGTACTAGGTTTATTTTTCGCGAGCGAAATAAAGGAGAATACCCTTATGCCGATGAAGCTGAGGCTTACGATCCTTTTTCTTTCGGCGTGCTCTGCCTACGGCATCGATCTGCGCTATTGGATCGAGCCGTGCACTCGCCCGGAAACAGGCTGCCAGAAGTCCGACGTCCAACTGGCCGAATGGGCGCTCGAAGCCTGGCAAGCGACCTCCGACGGAAAGTTGCATTTGGCGAAGACGGATCGCATGAGCCAAGCGAACATCCGAGTGCACTGGGCCGACCCTGGGGAAGGCTTGTACGGCGAAACTCAGGCGTTCGACATCGGCGGTATGCGTGGAGCGGAGGTGTACGTCATGCCCGATTTGCGGGCAATGGGGCCGGATATCTTCGCCGCCGCATCTCAGGACCCTCTGCTGCGGGAAACCATCGTTTATCTCACTTGTCTTCACGAAACCGGCCACGCGCTGGGTTTGTCGCATACCGACGACTTCGCCGACATCATGTATTTCTTCGGGTACGACAAAGGCGACGTCCGCGAATATTTCGGCCGCTACCGGCGCAAGCTGCGCGACCGCGCGGATATCGTGAAGAACTCGGGAATCTCGCCGCAGGATCGGGCGAGGGTTATTCAGGCGCTGAAGTAGAACTGGTTTTGGGTGGCGGAATGGCGTCGCCCAGGTTCAACGAACCGCCGCCCTCACTCACATAGTTGCGATTCCAGGACGGAATCTCGACCGTCACGTCGCCTTTGACTACCGCCTGGCACGCCAGACGCGAGTGCGGGGTGAGACCGGGAGCGAAATCCAGCTTATCCAGTTCGTCCTCGTCCGCCTCGGAAAGGTTGCCGTCTCCGGCCTTCACGATTACGTGGCAGGTGGTGCAGGCGCAGACGCCCCCGCAGGCGTGCTCTAGCTGAATGCCGGAGTTCATCGCGACGTCCAGAATCGATTCGGGCTTGCCATGCTCGTCATACGGCAGCTTTCCCGATTCGAACTCGACGGTCTTGTTGAGATTGGCGAACGTAACCTTAGGCACTACCTTCATTCTAGCGGCATACCCGGGCATACCCGGGGGCATACCCTGGGACAGCCTGCATGTTTCCGGTTTCGCACCGGGTTAAAACCAGGAAACATGCAGGCTGTCCCCCTTGGGATACTGGTTCTTCATGTTTCATCTTCTGGAAAAACGGATCGCGGAGGCGTTTGCCGCTAAGATTGACGCGCTGTACGGCGTAAATGGGCCGGTACAGACCGAACAGCCCAAACAGGCGTCTTTTGGGGAAATCGCCGTGCCTGCGGCGTTCCAACTCGCACGCCAGTTGAAGAAGGCTCCTAAAGCGATCGCGGCGGAACTATCGAATGCGGTCGGCACGATCGAAGGCGTGGCTGGAATCGAGATCGCCGGCAACGGATACATGAACGTCCGGCTCGACCGGGGAGCCTATGGCTCTTCCCTCCTTTCAAAACGCGAGGCGCCGGGAACCAGCGCCGCGGCGGAAAAGACAATCATCGAGCACACCAACATCAATCCGAACAAAGCCGCGCATATCGGGCACCTGCGCAATGCGATCCTGGGCGATACCTTCGTCCGCATGCTGCGCGCCACCGGCCGCAACGTGGAGGTGCAGAACTATATCGACAACACGGGCGTGCAGGTGGCCGACGTGGTGGTCGCGTTCGAGCATCTGGAAAAGAAAACGCCCGCCGATGTGCGGACACTCATCGAAACCTCGCGGTTCGACTATCTGTGCTGGGATCTTTATGCGCGAATGTCCGGCTACTATGCGGAGCATTCGGAAGCACTCGAATGGCGTAAAGCGACTTTGCACGCGATCGAGTCGGGTCAAGGAGCGACGTCCGAGCTGGCTCACCTGGTTTCCGACGCCATCGTCCGCGCGCATCTGGCGACCATGTATCGCCTCAACATCGAATACGATGTCCTGCCGCGCGAGAGCGAAATTCTGCATCTGAAGTTCTGGGCGCAGGCGTTCGAGCTGCTGAAAGAGCGCAAGGCGATCTACTTTGAAACCGAGGGCAAGAACAAAGGCTGCTGGGTGATGCCGTCGTCAGCGTTCCGCGAGGCCTCTGAGGATAAGGACGATGCCGAGGACAGCAAGGTCATCGTGCGATCCAACGGCACCGTCACCTACGTCGGCAAGGACATCGCCTATCAGCTTTGGAAATTCGGCCTGCTGGGCAAGGATTTCTACTATCGCCAGTGGCACACCTATCCGGACGGACACAAGGTGTGGGCATCGACCTCGGAGCCGCAGACCGGATCGCCAGCATTCGGCCGCGGCGCGCGCGTGTACAACGTGATCGACTCGCGCCAGTCGTATTTGCAGGACGTAGTGGTCGCGGGCCTGCGTGCGCTCGGGTTCGAAAAGCAGGCCGAGGCCAGCGTGCACTTTTCGTATGAAATGGTCGCGCTGTCGCCGCGCACCTGCATCGAGATGGGGATTGAACTGTCCGACGAGGACAAGAAGCGCCCCTACGTCGAGGTTTCCGGCCGCAAAGGGCTGGGCGTCAAGGCCGACGATCTCATCGACAAGCTGATCGAAAAAGCGCTGGAGGAGGTTTCGTCGCGCCATCCGGACGATCCGGAAGCCCAGCGGCGGCAGGTCGCCACGAAGATCGCGGTCGGGGCGCTGCGCTATTTCATGCTGAAGTACACACGCAATTCGGTGATCGCCTTCGATTTCGCCGAAGCGTTGAGCTTCACCGGCGAGACCGGCGTCTACGTGCAGTACGCCGCGGTTCGCGCCGGCAAGATCCTGGGCAAGCTCGCCGAGCGTGGGGAAACTCTTCCTGACTTCCGGGCGGCGCTGAGCCGCGAAGCAATGGTTCGGCAGCTTGCGGATGAAAGACTGTGGCAAGCCCTCCTGACGGCGTCGAAAGCGGATGCGGCCATCGAGCAGGCAGTGACCAGCGGCGAGCCATCGCACGTCGCTCGGTACGCCTTCCAGCTCGCGCAGGCGTTCAGCACGTTTTATCAGGATTTTCCCGTCGTCACGGAAGCCGATCAGGAGAAGAAAACCTTCCTCCTGTGGATGACCACATACTTTCGCGCGCAACTGGAACACACGCTGGCTGTGCTCGGGATCGACGTGCCGGAATACATGTAATCGCCGCGACACGATAAAATACAAGGTATCCATGACAAGTCAGAATTCCTTTGGCGCCGCGGGCAAGCTCAAGGCTGGCGGCCGGGAGTACGAGATCTTTCGCCTCGCGGCACTGGAGAAAGCGGGAATCGCCAAGCTTTCGCGCATCCCCTACTCGATCAAGATTCTTCTCGAGAACCTGCTGCGTTTTGAAGACGGGACCACCGTCAAGAAATCCGATATCGAATACGTCGCCAAGTGGGATCCTAAGGCTCCCGCCACGGAAATAAACTTTCGGCCGGCACGCGTGCTCCTCCAGGATTTTACCGGAGTGCCCTGCGTGGTCGATCTCGCAGCCATGCGCGACGCTCTCACCAAGATGGGCGCGGACCCCAAGAAAGCGAATCCGCTGATCCCGGTGGATCTGGTGATCGACCATTCCGTGCAGGTCGACGAATTCGGCACCAGCGGCGCCTTCGCGGCGAATGCTCTGCTCGAATACCAGCGCAATGGCGAGCGCTATGCGTTCCTGCGCTGGGGACAATCGGCGTTCCGCAATTTCCGCGCGGTGCCGCCCGATACGGGCATCGTTCATCAGGTGAATCTCGAATATCTGGCTCCCGTGATCTCCCACAACGACGGCAGCGCGTATCCCGATACCGTGGTCGGCACGGATTCGCACACCACGATGATCAACGGACTGGGTGTGGTCGGCTGGGGCGTCGGCGGGATTGAAGCCGAGGCGTGCATGCTCGGCCAGCCCGCCACCATGCTGCTGCCCGCCGTGGTCGGATTCAAACTGCACGGGCGATTGCCCGAGGGCGCGACGGCGACCGACCTGGTTCTCACGGTCACCCAGATTCTGCGCAAGAAGGGTGTGGTCGGAAAGTTCGTCGAGTTCTATGGCGACGGAGTGGGCGCGCTGAGCGTGGCCGATCGGGCCACCATCGCCAATATGGCGCCGGAATACGGCGCGACCATCGGCGTCTTCCCCATCGACGAAGCTTCGCTCGATTTTCTGCGCATGACCAATCGTGCGCCGGAGCAGATCGAGCTGGTGGAGGCGTACGCTCGCGAGCAGGGATTGTTCCGGGTGGACGGCGCGCCGGATCCAGTGTACTCCGACACTCTGGAGCTGGACCTTTCGACCGTAGTTCCGTCGCTGGCGGGTCCCAAGCGCCCGCAGGACCGCATCAATCTTCCGGACGTGAAAGCCAACTTTTTGGCGAGCCTCGCGGCCGAACCCAAGAAGGCCGAGACCGGCGTTCAGGATGGCAGCGTGGTCATCGCCGCGATCACCAGTTGCACCAATACCTCGAACCCTTCCGTCCTGATAGCGGCGGGCCTCTTGGCGAAGAAAGCCGTGGAACGAGGCCTGAAGTCCAAGCCCTGGGTGAAAACCAGCTTAGCGCCGGGATCTAAAGTTGTAATGGAATACCTGGCCGACGCCGGCTTGCTTCCCTACCTGGAAGAGTTGAAGTTCAACCTGGTGGGCTTCGGATGCACCACCTGCATCGGCAATAGCGGACCGCTCCCGGAGGAAGTCGGGTCGGTCGTGATCAAGGAGAAGCTCACCGTGGCCGCCGTGCTGTCCGGCAATCGCAACTTCGAAGGCCGTGTGAACCCTCTGGTGCGCGCGAACTATCTGGCATCGCCGCCGCTGGTGGTGGCATACGCGCTGGCCGGACGCGTCGACATGGACTTAGTGAATGAACCCCTGGGCGAGGATCAGGCTGGCAAAGCCGTCTATCTGCGCGACATCTGGCCGACCAATCAGGAAGTGCAGGCGGCCGTTAAGAAATCGGTCCGGCGCGAGATGTTCGCTAAAGAGTATTCGCAGGTCTTCGAGGGCGACGCGCAATGGAAAGCGATCAAATTTCCCGCGGGCGATCGCTACCTATGGGACGAAGCATCCACCTACATCAAGCGCGCTCCGTACTTTGACGATCTGGTTAATCCGGCGACCCACGTGAAGGACTTCAGCGGAGTGAGGGCGCTGGCCGTCCTGGGCGATTCCATCACCACAGACCATATTTCGCCTGCCGGCAACATCGCCAAAGACAGCCCCGCCGGTCACTATCTGATTTCCCTGGGCGTGAAGCCGGGCGACTTCAACTCCTACGGCGCGCGGCGCGGAAATCATGAGGTGATGGTTCGCGGCACGCTCGCCAACATTCGCCTGCGAAATCAAATGGCTCCGGGGACCGAAGGCGGCTGGACCACGCACGTTCCGTCGAATGAAGTGATGTTCATCTACGATGCGTCGGTGAAGTACCAGAAGGACGGAGTTCCTTTGCTGATCATCGCGGGAAAGGAATACGGATCGGGTTCCTCGCGCGATTGGGCGGCGAAGGGCGTTCTCCTGCTGGGGGTGAAAGCCGTGATCGCCGAAAGCTTCGAGCGTATTCATCGTTCGAACCTCGTGGGCATGGGCGTGCTGCCGCTCGAGTTCCTGGAAGGACAGAACCGCGAGTCATTAGGGTTAACGGGATTTGAAACGTTCTCGATCGAAGGTGTTCCCGCGGCGGTCGATTCGTGCGGGAAATCGCGGGTGCGGGTGACGGCTGACGGCAAAACTTTCGAAGTGAAAGCCCGCGTCGATACGCCGGTGGAAGCGGAGTATTATCGCAACGGCGGGATTCTGCCGTATGTTCTAAAACAGCTCGCGGCGCGTTGATATATAGCGTAAGAGGCGTCCTACGTTTGCGTGGTGCGGGCGGAAATATCGCGCAAAATCTCCGCCAGCTCCTTATCCTGCACCGGGCGCGAAAGCAGAAATCCGCCGCGAGCTCCCAGGCTTTGCGCTAGCTCGGGATCGTAACTATCGGTGATCAGGACAAACGCCGGAATCGATGCGCGGTAACGGTCGTGAAACTCGCTCCAGCCGCCGCGGCCCGGGCGCACAGCCCATAGGACGGCGTCGAAGCGCAGGCGCTGGATGATATCCCCGGCGCCGTCGGCGCTCGACGGCACGACACGATGCCCCTTCGATCCAAGCGAGTTTACCAGCCCGCGCTGCGCCGACATTTCAGGATCCACCAGCATGATGGTCAGGGGCTTCTCGGGGTGCTGGCCGGCTGGGCCAGGCGAACGGAGAGCGGCCTCTTTGGACTCCGGCGCCAGCGGCAGTTCGATTTCAATCCCGGATAGTCCCGGCCTGCGCCGCATCCGCGCATCCCCTCCGTGATTTCGGAGGATCCCCAGGCAAACCTCGAGCGTCGGTGCGCCTGACGTTGCGGCGGACGCCGTGTCCGCGAACGGATCCGGCTCGGTATCGGGGCCCTGCGGAGGCGAGTACTCGATTTCCACCAGCGCCCGGCCCGCGAGGACACTGGTCTTGACCGCGATCGTTTTGCCCGGCGATGCCGCCGCGCGCTGCTCCGCGTAGACGAGAATGTTCAGGAACACTTGTTCGATCTGACTTTCGACTCCGGCGACCTCGGCGGGCTCTGGGCTCAATTGCGATTGGTGACGCAAGCCGAGAATCTGCCATTCCGGTTCGCGGAATCGCGTGAGACCGGCCACCAGCCCGTTCAGATCCACGCGTTGGGGCGCGGACAGATCCTGGCGCGCAAAGGATACCAGGCGCCACACGATTTCGGAAGCGCGGTTCGCTTCCGCGGATAAGCGTTGCAGGTCTGCTTCGGGCACGGGCCTTCCGGCGCAGGACGACAGAGACTCCGCCAATTGAACGATCTTATCCAACGGAGCGCGAAGATCGCTCGCAATCCCCGAAATGAGTTGTCCGGTAGCAGCCAGTTTCTCGCTGCGAAACAATTGTTCGCGCATCGCCTGCTGATCCTGAAGTTTTAGCGACGCCGCAGCCTGGTTCGCCAGATGATGTACCCCGGCTTGTTCCTCGGGCTTGAAATAGCCCAGCTTGCGGTCGTTGTGGACCTCCAGGACACCGAGCACCTCGTTTTGCGCCGAAAGACTGCCTTGCACCATGATGGGCATGAACAAAGCCGCGCGCGGCAAACTCATCTTCGGCCCGACTTTGACCAGAGGGCTGCGCCGCACATCCGGAATGTTGAGCTGCGTACGGTTGCGGAAACAAACCACCGCGGCGCTGGCGAGACCTTCCGGAGGCGATTCGATGGAAGCGGCCATCGGTTCTGGATCGGCTGCCGTGGGGACCCGCTCCAAAACCTTGTTGCGCCGATTGAAAAGATACAAATTGATGGACGTTGCGCGCGTCGCGCCGGGCAGTCTGGCCGCCAGGATCTCAGCGATCTCGGCCGGCGAGGAAGCTGCAATAATATCCTCGCTCAAGGCATGCAGCACCCGCATGCCGCGCCGCTGGGCACCGAGTCGGCGCTCCCGAATCCACCATCCGCCCGCCAACAAGGCAAGCACGGCAGCCGCGCTTAACAGCAGCGGAGCCGCTGGAATGAATCCGTCTGCCACGATCTATCTAGTATAGAATAGCCGTCACAATGGCGGGAGACGGTAATTTCTAGGATTTTCCAAGAAATGACCCTACATTAAACACGGATAGTACTAACACACCCGGCGCCTTATACGCTGATCACCGGGCACGGCACCGACCGGATGATGGAATAGTCGTTACTCCTAAGCCGTCCGAAGGTGTTTTGAATCGCGCCCCGGCCGATCACGACCAGGTCCGCGTCGTAATCCACGGCAGCTTGATGCACCGCGCTCCCCACGCTGCCTCCAATCAGGCGGATCTCGATGTTGGTGCCCGCCGCGGCCTGCAGTTTAGCGATTTGTTCGCGGGCGGCATGGAACAAGAAATCGTACATGCTCGGATCGCTCTGTTCGGTCCACATGCCATCCGCACCGGCAACCGCGTGGACCAACTGAAGTTCCAGGCTCTGTTGCCGCGCGAATTCCGAGGCCCACTTCAGCACCGATTCGCCGTGCTCATCTGTTTCTATAGCGCACAAGACACGCCTCCATCGGTCCGGCGAGTGCGCTGTCAGTTCCTCTGCATGGACACCCGTCCACACCAGACAATGCGTGTCGTGCAGCACCTTCGCCGTGACCGAACCCAGGAGCAACGCCCGAAAGGGGCCATGGCCGTGGGTCGGCATCATGATCAGATCGACTTTGTGCTCGTCCGCATAGCTGACGATCTGGCGCGCGGGATCGCCTTCCACCACTTCCCGGATCACGGGGTTGGGAAATGCCTCCCCGGCGAAACGGTCCAGTTCCAGTTTCGCCTGGGCGCTCCGATCCGGCATGGACGCGTGGGTAACGTGCAGGAGCACGACTTCCGAGCCGAAGCGTTTCGCCATCGCCGCTACGGACGGAGCCACGGCCCTGCTCTGCGCAGAAAGATCCACGGGGTACAGAATCTTTTTGAGAGTAATCATGCTAGAGACCCGCGCTGCCGCGGATGGTCAAGGAATCGTGAGACGAGCACAGCAACCACGATGACGACGACGCATCCCACCACGTTGTACCAAAGATAGGAAATCTTCGTGAACAGGTAAGCGGCGAAGATCGCTGCCTCGCCGGCCAGGACGCCTAAGAACGCGCCGTTCGAACCTACGCTCTTGAAGAAGAAGGCCAGGACAAAGACTCCCAGCAGGCCTCCATAGAAGAGCGATCCGATGATGTTCACTGCTTCGATCAGCGCCCCGAAGCTGCTCCCATACTGGGCGAAGATCACCGCGTACACACCCCAGAACACCGTGGCGATGCGCGACACCATGAGGTAGTGACCGTCGGATGCATGCTTGCGAACGTGTCTCTGGTAAAGGTCGATCACCGTGACTGCGGCGAGCGAGTTGATTTCACCCGAGGTGGACGACATCGCGGCGGTGAAAATCACCGCGACAATCAGACCCACCACGCCCACGGGGAGGTAGTTGGTCACGAACGACAGGAAGATGTAGTTGGTGTCGTGAAAATCCTTTGAAACCAGTTGCTCGCCCGCCGCATGCGCTTTGTCCAATTCGCGCTGGGCGTTCTGATAGCGGACGCGGGTAGTCTGCTGTGCCTGGGGACCGCTGGCTTGAAGATAGTCTTCTGCGGCCTGCTTGCGCTGCGCGAAGGCCTGGTCGTAGCGTTGCTCCACTGCGGGAAAACGAGGATCTTTCGCCAGACGAGCCAGTTCCACGGGCTGGAACAACAGCGGCGGCTTTTCAAAAGTAAAGAAGACGAACACCATCGCGCCGATGAAGAGGATGAAGAACTGCATCGGGATCTTCGCCAGGGCGTTGAACAACAATCCCAGGCGGCTCTGCGCAATCGATTTTCCGGTGAGGTACCGCTGCACCTGGGATTGATCGCAGCCGAAGTAAGCCAGGGCGAGGAACATTCCACCTATGAGGCCACTCCAGAGGTTATAACGATCGTCCCAGTCGAAATGCGTGGTGACGGCATTGAGCCTTCCGGCGGCGCCCGCAAGCGAAACGGCTTTGGCCCACCCAACGTTGGCAGGCATGAGATGGATCGCCATAAACAGAGCCAGCACCAGCGCACAGGAGATCAGCATCATCTGTTGCACGTCTGCCCAGATGACCGCCTTATTGCCGCCGATCGACGTATAGATGACGATCAGGAGGCCCATCAGGATGGTGGTCCAGCGGTCCGGCCAGCCCAGGATCACCGAGAGCACCACCGACGGCGCGTAGAGCGATAAGCCCGCGGCCAAACCTCGCGGGATCAGGAAAATCGCACTCACCAGCGCGCGCACCTTCGCATCGAAACGCTGTTCGAGATATTCGTACGCGGTGTAAACGTTCGCGCGATGAAAAATCGGGACGGCCGTGGCGGAAAGAATCACCATGGCCAGCGGCAGCCCGAAGTAAAACTGCACGAACCGCATCCCGTCCGTGTAGCTTTGTCCGGTGGTCGAGATGAAGGTTACGGCGCTGGCCTGGGTGGCCATGATCGATAGCCCCATGGCGTACCAGGGCATCGATCTGCCGGCCAGCAGGTAACGGTCGACAGTGTTGCTGCCGCGGCCGCGATAGAGACCATAGCCGACGATCGCCACCAGCCACGAGAACATTACGATCCAGTCGATGGGCTTCATTCGTCAATCACAACGGCACAGGGTGATCGCTACGGCGTTTTGGCAAACCTAAAGGGTAACGCGTTTCCCGGCAATCCTAACTCGGCAGCAGATTGTCGATCGTATGTACCTGCTCGGATGGCGGCCAGAGCCCACCTACGTTGCGATCGCCGACGGATCGCGTAACTTACTTATCGACGGGCTCGCCCTTGGCCTTCCACTCCGTCATGGAGCCGTCGTAGAGGCGCACATCATAGCCGAGATACTTCAAGGTGAAGTAGGACTGCGTGGCTTGCATGCCCGTGTTGCAGTAGGTCACTACGTGGCGATCCGGAGTGATGCCCGCCGCTGCGTACAGCCTGAGGAGCTCCGGGCTGGGCTTCAGAGACTGATTCTCCTTGCTGGTTTGCGTGTCCATCCAGTACAGGTTGAACGCGCCGGGAATGTGGGACCCTTTCTCCCCCTGAAAATCGGCCGCCGACCGGACGTCTAACAGGACATCCTTCGAAGGTTTCGCCGTCATCTGCTTCACTTCGTCCATTTGGACGACCAGATCCGGCCTGGGATGCGGCGTGAACCGGCCTTGCGTTGCGGCCGGCACGTCCGTCGTGAGTTTATGCCCTTCGCTGCGCCATTTCTCGAGCCCACCATCGAGCAGCGCGGCTTGGTCGCCATGGCCGAGGTAGTCGAGCGTGAAGTATGCGCGCGTCGCGGGAAGTACGGAGGTATCGCCGTAAAGGACGATGCGGGAATTGTCGGACACGCCATTAGCCTCCAGCATCTTCTTGAGGTCGGCCGTATCGGGAAGTTCATTGCGGATGCCGTTTCGGGTGACCACCCAATCGGACTCGGCCAGAAAATGGGCCCCGGGAATATGGCCGGCATCGTAAGCGGTGCGGTTCGCCGACACGTGCAGTATGACGACCTTCGGATCGTTCATATGTTTCGCCAGCCAATCCGAGGAAACGAGCATGTCCGGCCGGGTCGCGGCGGTAGCCACCGCGGCCAGCGTCAGAAAAGATCCCAGGAATCGGGTGGTCATGGGGATGGGTGCCTTTCTCGTTTACTTGGAGGCTTTCGGCAAATTCTTATAGTACGCCTCGATCGGTTGGAACGGACCGAAGCGATGCTGTTCGACCGGAAACGGGTCCGCATAGGGACCGTAGCCGGTATCGACGGCCTTCTTCGACTTGTCAGGGAAATCCCGATCGAGCCCCGTCATCTCCGGCCGCGGCTTTGAATTGATGAACGCGGCGACGTCGAAGGCCTGGTCGTCATCCAGGTTCGCGGCGCCAAGCGGCATCTTCGCCTTGATGAATTTGGCAGCGGTCAGCACGCGATGCATGCCCGCGCCGTTGTTGAAGCTGTTGGGTCCCCACAGCGGCGGAAATACGTAACCATCCGCAGGATTGCGGGAAGCCGGCAGCCCGAAACCATCTTTCTGGTGACAGGCTGCACAGCGCTGCTCAAATACTTGCTGGCCGGCTTCCAGATTGGCCGCGCGATTCGGAGTCTTGAAGGCGGGTGACTCGTGCGCTTTGCGCTGGCTGGCGCCGGTCGCCGCGTTCTGGTTTCCAAGAAAACGCAGATAGGAAACCATGGCGATCATCTCCGGGCTGTCGTCGGCCAACGCACGACCGTTCATGCTGCGCGTCATGCAGCCGTTGATGCGGTCCTCGATGGTTTCCTGGGCGCCGCTACGAGGCGAAATCCTGGGATAGCGGCTCATGGCCGTGACCAGGCTCAGATTGCCCGGCTCGACACCCGCTCCGATGTGGCAAGACGCGCAGGCAAGCCGGCTGTCGGTGTACCGCATCTTGGGATCGGCGACGTCGGGACCCAGCGTTTCCGTGGTCTGCGCGATGAGGTGCTTCCCATAATCCTCGGTGGCCATGGCGGGCGGCCCTTTGGGTCCAGCGCGGTCCGGGGCGAGGTATCCGCTGGCCCAGGCCAGAGTTGCCACCACGGTGATCACGCCGATCGCGCCGCACAGAGCGAGAACCTTAGCGCCACTATGTGTGCTTTGGCTCATGGTCTTCCTTGTCATAGGTTTGCACATCCGCAAGAAAGCGGTACTTGGGGCGTTCAATCCACACCCGAAGCCTCGGCGAGATGAACCAGGCCGCCAGGAACACGACCGAAAATGCCCCCGCCAGCGACACGATGGCATCCATAATCATTGGTTGCCTCCCTGAAAAAATCCTCGCACGTAGTACGCTGCCGCCGACAGCTCGGCTTCCGATAATTGACTGGTCCAGGGAGCCATCGGCGTGCCTTCCACTCCATTTCTCACCGCGCGAAGACTGGCGGCCAGACTCGGGCGCTGCATCCGGAAATTCGTGGGCGCGATGGGAAACTGGCCGGCCGCAGAGCCGTCCCCCGCCCCGTTCTCCCCGTGACATTGTGCGCAGTGGGCCGCATAGACGCGAGATCCCAGATCGAGAACATCCTGAGGCAGCGTGGGCTCCGGTTGCGCCGCGTGAAACCCGCGCACCACTTGCGCCAGCGCAGACAGATCCTGCACCGGCAGATCGCGCCATGCCGGCATGGCGGTTCCCGCGCTGCCATTCCAAAGCGAAAAACTCAGCCGGTCCAGTGTGTAGTCGTGGTCGGACAGATTCTCCGGACGAGGACGCAAGCCGGCCGCGCCCGGTCCATCGCCTTCGCCGCGAGTTCCGTGGCAGCCGGCGCAGTTGTGGGAGTAGAGCTCGCGGCCACGATTCAGATCGCCAGACTCACTCAGTTTAGAATAGTCGCCCTGGCGGCGAGCCATGGCAGGACTCGCATTCAACACGGGTCCGAACGCGAATTGCTTCTCCTCATCGGAGCAGTTGCAAGTCGCGCGGGCGCGGGTCTCTCCCTCGGGTCCCGCGAGCGCTCGGTTTCGGCCCAAAGTTTCGAGGTACGCCAGCAGATCCTGGCCTTCCTGCCTGGGACGATCCGGAGCGCCGTCGAATAGCCAAGGGAAGGGCGGCATGACCGAGTCCGCCACCAGGGCCCGCGGCGCGTAGAGATGCGAGAGCTGCCAGTCGGCTGAACGCACGGCCCCTTCGCGCGACAAATCCGGACCGATGCGACGGGTGCCCCAGAGTTGCGGGTAATCGAAGATCGTCTCCCAGGCCAACGTGGCGGCGCCGAAACGTGCAACGTCGTTCGGCAGGTAGCGGATCTGTTGGGTGTGGCAATAGGCGTGTATGGCCCGGCCGTAGACCGTGCGCCCCCGTTCTTCGCTAGCGGTCAGCCGCAACGGATGATCCGGCGATGTGCCGCGGATCTGCTGCTCAAGCACACGGCCGGGCCATACAGCCAGCAAGAGGACCGACATCGCAAAGAATCCCAGCCCGGCCACGCCAGCCACCAAATACGACATCCGGAGCAAGCGCTTCATAACGGCTCCGAAAACACTGGCGCGATCTCTTCTATTGGCTCCAGTCCGATGCTGGCTTTAACCGCACCCAGGCCGCCGCCACGATCTCCGGTGGTGATGCCGATCAGCAGCAGGATGAAGCCTGCGCCGATAGGCACGACGCTGAGCGTGCGAATCAGCCAATAGGGCCGGGCGGCGCGGACCGATTCGAGCCACGGCTGGGCCGTTTGCCATACATGAGCCTCCACCAAACCGGCGATGGTCAGATCCGTGACCATGATGATCACTCCGGCAAACAGAAACCAGTACGACCAGTTGAGCATCCTCGGGTTGTAGCGCGCCCACGGAATTCTTTGCCACGCGTGGATCAGTCCGCCCGCCGCGGAGAAGCTGGCGAATCCCAGCATGGCCAGATGCGAATGGCCGATCACCCAATCCGAGAAATGCACGCTCTGATTAACGGACATCTGCGCTTGCACCGAGCCCTGAATACTGACGATCAGGTAAAACACGGCACCCGTGCTCACGAAGCGCAGCGCGACGTCGCGCGGGAACCAGCCGGCCCCACGCAGCGACAGCAGCAGATTCGCGACCACGATCACGACATCCACGCCCAGGAGGGTCGAGGCCGTGATCGCTCCGATCTGCGCGCTCATCGGAATGACGGAAAAAATGTAGTGGTGCGTGCCGTTGAGGGGGTAGAGGAAGAATAGCAGCCAGAATCCCAGCATCGACAAAAAGTGGCTGAAGATCGGCCTGCGCGTCGCGGCGGGAATCACAAAATAGAGAATGGCTACGGCCAGAGGAGTCACATACAGGCCGATCGCGTCATGAATCCAGAGTCCGCTGAAGGCGGCTCCACGCGCCCCGGGGACCAACTCCGGCACGACATTCCCCATCGGGTAAGCCAGCAGCGTAAACACGAGTGCGCCGATGACATACCAGCTCGAGACATACAGATCTTCCAAGCCTCTGGAAAAAAACGGCGGCAGAAACTGGACGATCGCCAGCACCAGCGCCAGAACTACGAAGGCATCGATCACCAGCGGGAACTCGGCCCACTCCAGCGGCTGGCTGAAACCGGCCAGCACCAGCACCCAGCCAGGCGCGACCACCGCAAAATTCCACAGCCCGAATATCCATTGCCCCAGCCGCGCGCTGGTGACAGATCGCCCCGTGAGCAATGGCACGGCATGGTAAAGAAACGCGAAGAACGCGTTGCCGAGCCACCCCAGCATGATTCCCTGCGTGTGGTCGTAACGAAGCCGACCCCAGCTCAACCATGCCCCTTGCCAGGCCCCGTGTCCGGCAGCCAAGTCCGGGACCAGCAGTTCGATCGACGCCAGCACGCCGAAACCCACCGAGATCAGCAGAGTGATCAGCGCGGCCAAACCGTGCGCGTATACCAGCTGTGTTTCGACGGCCGGTGAAGATGTCGGACGGCGGAGCTCACTCATGGAACTTGATATTATCGAACAACTGAGCACAGCCCGCTAAAGCAAGGTTTGCTGAAAGGACCTTTTCCTCTTTGCTTCGCAGGTGGATTCAGGCGTGGCGGACGTGGCTCGCAAGCGAGAAGCGGGCTGGGCCGTACATTCACTCGGGAGCGGTACTCCGTCGCCGTCTAAAAGCTGACGCCAAACTGAAACAGGACGTTGATCCAATGGTCGGTGGTCTTGAGTGCAGGGAAGTTCGCCACGGCCGGGCCATTGGTAGAAGCCGATATGTATTGAACGGTAGTTCCGACCCTGAAAGTATGGTTGGAGTCGAGGAAGTAGTTCACATTCGCCAGCCCATATCCGCCCCAACCGCCGCGCGAGGTGCACGAATAGCAATAGTTTTGGTACCCGGAATACCCGGAATACCCCGTGTTTGACGACGAGATCGTTTCAGTGTAATGAAGATACATGGCCCCGCCGCCGGCCGAAATTTCGATGCGCTTGAGCGGCTGAGGGATGTAGAGCCTGCCTCCCAGCGGGACCATAATCTCGTGATCGCCGCCCTGTACAGTACCTAAATTCGTGATCTCAGAGTTTTGATTATTGGCCGCCCCAAAAGCGAACTGCACCCCCCCCTCAGCCTGAAAAAGCCGCGTGAAACGGTAGCCGTAGCCGAACGAGAGCAGCGGCGCGGTCGTCAGGTAGTTGGTGGAGGAGCCCGCGGGGTTCGCCGCTCCAAACCCAACCATGAAATTGTGGTGCTTAAAATTGTCTTGGCCGAAAGCCATTGAGGCGACCGAGATCCACCCCAGCACAATGAGAAATTTGCGCGTCATAACGTCAGAATACTTCCGCACGTTTCTACCTGATATCGCATGGAGTTAGGAGTTCTCAAGAATATCCCCGGTAGTCGGCCGGCCAGACCCGGTGCCCGGGGCCTACCTTTGGTTTCATTCCATTAATACCGGCGCAATGCGATGGAAGGAATTCAACAAGGACCATAAGATGGAGTCAACGTCACCCACAGAGAGACGGGCAACCTTCCCCCAAGAGGTCTAAAATCCCGTCTCTCTAGATCTCGCCGGTTAGGAAGGTTGTGTTCCTGGCGAATACTACCTTGACGCGATTGGCGCGGACTCCCAGCTTGGCTAAGCTTAAGTGGACTATACCTCCGCTGCGGAAGTGCCACCCTCCAAGCCGGAATTTCGTAAGATTCCCGACCTGGCAACCGCTTCGATTCCCGACACACTCACCGCACTCCGGGTCAACATCGACACAGGTCTCACCCAGGCTGAAGTGACCAGCCGCTGGAAGTCGCGTGCGTTCCGGGCGCTGCATACTGATGCGTGCTAACATAATTCCCAGTTTTCCAAGATGCGAACAAACAAGGTAGAGCCCATGAACACACCATCGCCATCCTCGCCGGAACGGCGTTCATTTTTCAGTCACTTCAACGCCGGAGCAGCTTCGCTGGCGGCATTGGCCATCGGTGGGGTCGCCATGGCCAAGCCGAAAACACCAGCGCGTTGGGAGCCGGCGCGGCATGACAAAGATGACTGGTTGGAGCAACCTTCGGTCAAACATCGATTGCTGTTCGATGGGATTTCTTCTGACGGTTTAGCGGCGGCGCTGGCCTTCGCCGGCAATTTCATACGGGTAAACAAGACCGACTATGGCCTGGAAAATAACGAACTCAGCGTTGTGATCATCGTGCGCCACGGTGCCACGCCGTTCGGCTACAACGATGCAATGTGGGCAAAATACGGAACAGCGCTGGCGCGTTTCACCCCCATCGAGGATCCCAAGACCAAAACGACGCCCAAGGTTAACGTTTACAATTCCGCGGACTACCCCAGTCTGCCCAATCGCGGGACGACGTTCGAATCGCTTGCCAAGCAGGGCGTGCAAGTAGGGGTGTGCTCGGTAGCCACTCGCGCGCTTGCCGGAATGATTGCCGGGGCCGTGGGCGGGAACGCCGACACTATCAACAGCGAGTTAATCGCGAACCTGGTACCAAATGCCCGGATGGTGCCCGCGGGAATCGTGGCCGTCAATCGCGCGCAGGAGCGAGGCTATACGCTCGCGAGCTCTTAAAATCGTCTAATTGGGGATCAACTATGAAACGAGCACTTCAGATTCTTGCCGTCGTCACGATGGGAGTGTGTGTCGCGGCCGCGCAATCCGCCGCGCAGTCCCAGGTTAAGAAATCAACGGTCCCGGGGATCACGAACTTCGCCCAAGTAGAGACGACCGTCGCCTGCGCCGGCGCGGTGACTCCGGCGTCGGTCGCCGGAATCAAGCAGATGGGGTTCGCATCCATCATCAACCTGCGGCTTGCGACCGAAAAGGGCGCCGATATCGACGCGGAAGCGGCTGCGGCCAAAGCTGCCGGCATCAATTTCGTGCACCTCCCCTTCAGCGGAGGCTCACCCGACCCCGCGGTGGCCGATCAGTTTCTCAAAGTAATCGCAGAACCCGCCAATCAACCCGCGTTCATTCATTGCGCCACCGGAAACCGCGCCGCAGCCATGTGGATGATCAAGCGCGTGCTGATCGACAAATGGGACAACGATCGCGCGTCGGAAGAAGCCACGCAACTCGGCTTGACCAGTTCGGCATTGAAGACCTTCGCGCTCAATTACATCCAGGCGCACAAAAAGTAAGATCGCCTCAAACAGCTCTTGTGCGCCCGGCGGCGAGGCTCAGCAAGAACAGGCCCATGCCGAACAGGATAATGGTCGGTCCGGGGAGCACCCGGAGGGCATCCGCTATCCATATGCCGCCCACGGAAATCACGCCGCCGAGCAGTGCGGAAAGTATCATGTAGCTGCGCATGCTGCGGGAAAGGTTCTTGGCGATGGCGGCTGGGATGATCGTGAGCGCCCCCATCAAGAGCGTTCCGACCAGCTTGATCCCCAAAGCCACGATCAGCGCGAAGATTAGCAGGAGCGCCAGGTCATACTTGCGGCCCAGCCCCTGCACCTTGGCCAAATCCGGAGAAACGATCAGGAACAGAAAGCGCCTGGCCAAGGCGAAGCACAGCAGCGTGAGTATAACGGCCGTGGACAAGATGACGAGCAGAAATGGCAGCGAGAGCACTGGAAATGCTCCGAACAGCGACTCGATGATGTCGGCGTTCGGGATGATCAGAATGCCCACGGCAAGACTGGCGGTAAACAGGAGACCGACGATCGCGTCTGGCGGAACCCGGCTCCTGCCCTCTAGCCAGAAGATGAGAAATGCCGCCACAGTAAGGAAAACGACCACTCCATAGAAAGGATCGAACCGATACAACAGCGCCAGCGCGATGCCGGGCAGCGCCACGTGCGAGAGAGCATCGCCCACCAGGGCCATTCGCCGGAGGAGGATGAACGGCCCCACGCTGCCGGAGGCGATGCCCACCAGCAGAGCGATCCAGAGTGAAGCATGTACCGGCGCAGCTGTCATGTCTGGTGCCCCGTGTGCGGATCGTGACGATAATAGCCGGCGTCGCCGTACAGAATGGAGAGCGCTTCGGGATTCAAGGCGTCGACGGGCGATCCCTGGCAAACGACACTCTTGTTGAGGCACAGCACGCTCTGTGCGTAGCGGTAGACCACGCTGAGGTCGTGCGAAATAAGAAGAATCGTGGTCCCACGCTCGGCCTGCACGCGGTGAATCAGCGAGTAAATGTTCTCTTCGAAGCCGGCGTCCACGCCCGCGGTGGGTTCGTCGAGCAGCAATATCTCCGGATGTTGCAGCATGGCCCAGGCGATCAGCAGTCGTTGCGTCTGGCCGCCCGACAAATCTCCCAGGTTCTTCCGCAGGATGCTGCGGTCCAGACCAACCAAAGTGAGCTCGTGGTCCAGATGACTGACGAATTCCGTGCTGGGACGCCAGAAGCTCGGCGATTTCAGCAGAAAGAACTCCACCACTGTGATCGGCGCCGAACGGTCGACCGAGAATCGCTGGGGAACGTAGCCGATCTTGGCGCCCGGCCGCCAGCTTACTGTTCCTGTGTAGGGGAGAAGTCCCAACAGTGCCCGGAACAGGACAGTTTTGCCGGCGCCATTGGGACCAATCACAGCGAGAGCTTCCCCCTGCTTCACTGTGAAGGACACGTCTCGCAGAACCTGAATGCCGTCGAGCGTAACAGCAAGACCTTTCACGTTGAGGATGCCGATTTCATTCATGGGAGCATTTGCGGGCGGGTTGTCCTAATGTCCCAATACTTGCCATCCAATCGCAACTGCGACGGCAAGCACCAGAATGGCGAACGCCGTGCGCAGCGACCGCTCAGGCGCCCGTCTCGCGACAGGGATGCCCAAGCCCATACCGACCACGGAGCATGCGAGGAACGTGCCCGTAGCCGGCCAGTCCCAATGTGTGTAGCGGAGTTTCCGGCAAGACCGGCCGCCGAATTGACCGCAATCGTTCCCAGCGATGTGCCAATCGCGCGCCTGGCGCCCAGTGAAACGCCGATCAGCAGCGCCAGCAGCCGCGCGATGTATTCGCCGGCCATGCTTTGCCGATTACCCGCCGGCGGCGTCTTGCATCATCTGCAGAAGGACCGTTTCCACTTCCTGCGCCACCGGCTCGATCGCGGGATTTGCGAACGCCTTCATCATCTCAGTGGGACGCATAGTGGCAAGAGTGTACCCTTTCGCCGCGTCGCCGTACACGGAAATGCGGCACGGCAAGGCGGTAGAGATCGCGCCATCGGCATCCAGGACCTTCTTGGCCTGGCGCGGATTACAGACTTCGTAAATCCGGCATTCCATGGCCAGCTCTACGCCCTTCTTCTTCAGGGTTTCTTGCAGGTCGTGAACCGCGATAACGCCGAACTGATGACGAGCGGCTGACTCCTGAAGCCCTCGCTCGATTTCATCCATCGACTTGTTGGACTTGATTTGGAAAAGCATGCTATTATCCCCGGTTACAATCTATTTCCGGGCGCAGCGTGCGCCAATTGCTCCGTTACTGCTGGACCATAATCCTTCGCCCCCAGCTTGCGAAGGATCGTCATCATGGGGCACCAGTTCGTGAATGCCGATTGGAACAAGTTGAGTCCCACGAATCCTGTGAACAGGAACCAATAGGGACTCACCCAATAGCCGAGGGCGAGGGTCAACATCACAATTGCCCCGGCAATCATACGCAAATAGCGATCTACAGTCATACAAGCTTTCTCCTTCGTTTGTTGAATATATAAAACAGGACCGGAACGGTCATGCGTGAGAGCATGAGCGAGGCGATCTCTCCGGCCATCAGCGCGATCGCCAGGCCTTGAAAAATGGGGTCGAACAGGATCACGGATGAGCCGACCACGACGGCCGCGGCCGTCAGCATCATCGGACGGAAGCGCACCGCTCCCGCGTCGATCACGGCCTGGTCGAGCGGCATACCTTCGCGCAACCGCAGCTCGATAAAGTCGACCAGGATGATCGAGTTCCGCACGACGATACCCGCGCCGGCGATGAAGCCGATCATCGAAGTCGCGGTGAAAAACGCGTGCAGCAAGCCGTGTGCCGGGATGATGCCCACCAGCGAAAACGGGATCGCCGCCATGATGATCAACGGCGTGAGGAACGACTGGAACCAGCCGACCACCAGACCGTAGATCAGGATCAGCACCGCGGCGAAGGCGATACCGAGATCGCGAAAGACTTCGTAGGTGATGTGCCATTCGCCGTCCCACTTCATCGAATAGCGGTCGGGATCGGTAGGAAGCGACGCCATGTGCTGCTCCACCTGATAGCCTTCCGGGATCTTGATCTTGTCGATCTCCGGCCCGAGTTTGAGGACGGCATAAACCGGGCTTTCGATCTCTCCGGCAATATCGGCGGTCACATAGGTCACCGGCAACAGGTTCTTGTGATAGATGCTCTTGTCCTCGATCACTTTGTCCGCGTGGACCAATTCGCCCAGCGGGACCAGGTGTCCATTGCGGCCCGCGATTTTCAGGCTCTGGATACGATCCAGATCGGACCGGGTCGCGCGATCGAGTTGTACGGTCAGCGCAACATCTTCCTTCTCCCCGGCCTGATGCAACAGCCCGGCTTTATAACCGCCGGAAGCGATCTGCATCGCGTGGGCGATGTCGTCCTCGGAGATGCCGTTGAGCGCGGCCTTCTCCTCGTCCACCAGCAGCGCGTACTTGGTCTGATCGTCTTCCACGTACCAATCGACATCGACGACGCCTTTGGTTTGCTTGAACAGGTCGCGAATCTGCCGTGCCAGCGCGATCCGCTTCTCCATCACCGGCCCGTACACTTCCGCGACTAAGGTCTCGAGCACCGGCGGCCCAGGCGGCACTTCGGCAACCTTGATCCGCGCGCCGTAGCGTTCGGCGATCGGCAAAAGACGCTGCCGCACCTGCTTGGCGATCTCATGGCTCTGCAGATCGCGTGCACCCTTCGGCAGGAGGTTTACCTGAATGTCGGCTACGTTCGGCCCTTGGCGCATGTAATAGTGGCGAACCAGTCCATTGAAGTTGTAGGGCGAAGCGGTTCCCGCGTAAGTCTGGATGTTCACTACCTCGCGCTGCTTCTGCGTTTCCTCGCCGAGCAACTGGACGACGCGCTCCGTTTGCTCGAGCGTGGTTCCGTTGGGCATATCGACGATCACCTGAAACTCGCTCTTGTTATCGAACGGCAGCATCTTGACCTTGACGAAGCCGGTGTAGAACAACGAACAGGAGGCCAGCAGAAGGACCACAACACCGCCGATGAAGCCCCACCGGTACGCAAGCCGGTGCAGCAGAGCTCCCATGAACCGCCGGTAGAATCGCGTAAAGAAGTCCTCCCGCTCGCCGGTGTGGTGGACGCCACCCGACTTCAGGACTCGCACTGCGGCCCACGGCGTCACGATGAACGCCACCAGCAGGGAAAACAGCATCGCGGCACTCGCGCCAATGGGAATCGGCCGCATATACGGTCCCATCAGGCCGCCCACGAAAGCCATGGGCAGGATGGCGGCTACCACTGCGAGCGTGGCGAGAATGGTCGGATTGCCGACTTCATCCACGGCCTCGATCGCGACCTCGAAAGACGGCCTGGTCTCATTGCCCGGCATTCGCCAATGACGTGCGATGTTCTCCACCACCACGATCGCGTCGTCCACCAGAATGCCGATGGAGAAGATCAGCGCGAACAGCGTGATGCGGTTCAGCGTGTAACCGTACAGATAAAAGACCGTGAGGGTCAGCGCCAGCGTCACAGGAATGGCAGTGAAAACGATCATTGATTCGCGCAATCCCAAGGTGATCGCGATCAGGACGCTCACGGAAACCACGGCGATCAGCATGTGGTACAGCAGTTCGTTGGATTTTTCCTCGGCCGTGTCGCCGTAGTTTCGCGTCACCGTCATTTGGACATCGGACGGAATCACGGTGCCACGCAGGCGCTCCAGACGGCCGAGAACGTTGTCGGCCACCGTGACGGCGTTGGTGCCCTTACGCTTCGCGATCGCAATCGTGACAGCCGGAAAGGAGCCTTTGCCATCCGAGAAGCGCACATATTGCGACGGCTCCTCGCCACCATCGGTCACTTCTGCGACATCGCGCACAAAGACCGCCTTGTTGTTGGCAACACCGGCGACGACGTTACGGACATCGTCGGTGGTGCACAGGAACTGCCCGGTCTCCAAAATAAACTGCTGGTTGCCGCTGGCGAACTGGCCCGACGGCAGACGGCGATTGGAAAGACCCAGCGCTCCTGCGACCTGGGCCGGCGATAGGTTGTACGCCGCCAGACGCGCCTGATTCAGTGTGATGCGAATCTCGCGGCGCTGGCCGCCGATTACTGTGACGGCCGAAACGTCCGGCGTCTGTTTGATCGCGTCATCCACTTGCGCCGCCACGCGCCGCAATTCGAAATCGCCGTAACGCTTGCTCCAGAACGTCAGCGCCAGGATGGGAACGTCGTCGATCGAGCGGGGCTTGATGAGCGGCTGGGATGCACCGGGCGAGATGAGGTCCAGGTTCGCGGCCAGCTTCTGGTTCAGTCGCACGATGGATTTTTCTTCGTCCTGCCCCACCAGGAAACGCACGATGACTGTAGACATGCCCGGGCTGGACGTCGAATAGATATACTCCACTCCCGGGATTTCCCACAGCAGTTTTTCCATCGGTTTGGTGACGCGTTCCTCGACTTCGCGCGGCGAGGCTCCCGGCATCTGCACCAACACGTCGACCATCGGGACGATGATTTGCGGCTCTTCCTCCCGTGGCAGTTTCCACACCGCGAATACGCCTAGTAAGAGCGAGCCAGCGATCACCAGAGGCGTCAGCTTCGAGTCGATCCAAGCCTGCGCGAACTTGCCCGCCGGCCCGAGCTTGCGTGGTGTGCTCATCGGACCTCCACCGCGGAGCCGTCGGCGAGACCGGGCGGAACCGGGAAGATCACCTTTTCTCCAGCCGAGAGACCGGAGAGCACTTCAACCTGGTCTTTCACTTTCTGCCCAATGGTGATCAGGCGCGTATGCGCGATTCCGTTTTCAGCGACCACGACCGATTGCAACTGACCGCGTTCCGTCACTGCGCCCGCCGGAATGGTGAGCGGCGAGCGGCTTCCCAAGGAGAACGAAGCTCGTCCAAAAGCGCCCGAGCGAAGCGCCGGCGTGGTGGGTAAATCGATCTTCACTGTGTACGAACGCGACGCGGCGTCGACTGTGGGTACGATCTCCGACACTCGTGCGTCGAGCGTGCGATCTACTCCATCCAGCTTTACCGAAACTGGCTGACCCACTCGAATTGCCGCAAGGTGCGACTCGTCGACGGACGCTTCCAGACGGTAGGCGCCCTCGCGCTCGATGGTCAGCAGCGGCGCCCCCGGAACGGCCAGGGTCCCCGGGTCTACGGACTTCGCGATGACCACGCCTGCAAACGGCGCGGTGATCTCGGCATAGCTGCGGGCGACCTCCGTGGATCGGATATCCTGCTGCACCCGGGCGGCCTGCGCGTCCAGTTGCGTGCGCCTGCCCCGCGCCATCTCATAAGCCGATTGCGCGGCCTTGAGCTTGGCCGAAGCCTCGTCAAACTCCTGATGCGAGATCGACGTCTTATTCCATAGCTCCTGCATGCGGTTGAACGTGGTCTGCGCCAGATCGAGATTTGCCTTGGCCCCGGCCACCGCGCTATCGGCTTCCGGGATGGAACTCCGAACCTCGTCGAGAGACGCCTCCGCCTTGCGGGAATTGACGTCGAGATCGCGAGCATCCAAGGTGACCAGAAGCTGGCCCTCTTTGACGCGATCGCCGGCCTGCACTTTGACCTCACGCACATAGCCGAGCAGCTTGGCGGCGATGACCGCGGAGGTGCGGGCGCGGACGGTTCCGGTAGCCTCGTAGATCGAGGGGATTTGCTGTTCCGCAACGGTCAGGACGCTGACGGACACCGGAGGCGCCTTGGAGCCGGACACAGCTTCGCGTGGCGATTCAGAACATCCGGCCAGCCCCAGCACAAACAGGATCAACCACAGAAACTTGTTCTTCATCGGGTCACCTTATTTGGAACCGCAGGGTCGTTTAGAACCGCGGAATCGGGCGTGAGCGTGCCCGCGGCGAGTTCGAGCATCGCTGCGGCGATGCGCTGGTCCCGGACCGCAGCCAGGTGCCGGGTTTGCGCATCCAGCACCGTCGTCTCGGTGCGGAGCAGATCGGTCACATTGCTGATGCCTGCCTCATACCGGTTCTGCGTGATTCGCAAACTCTCTTCGGCTTCCGCCACCGATGCCTGGGCAACGTCGATGCGCTGCGTGGCGGCGTGCAGGTCGGCATACGCCCGATGGACCTGGAGCCGGATAGCGGAATCCGTCCGCGCCTCTTCGGCCGAGCTGCGCTGCTGCGCAAACTTGCTTTCCTCGATCCGCGCCTGGTCGCCGAAACCGTTGAAGAGGTTCCAGCGCAGGCCGACGGACACCAGCCAGTTATCACCACCGCGGGTCACGAATCGCTGGCGATCCGCTTCAAAAGCGCCGTGCAAAGTCACTTGCGGGAGCAGGCTGCCGCGGGCATTGGCGGCTTGCGTATCCGCCAAGCTCGTCGCAAGCTTCGCTTGGCGGGCCTCCGGACGCTGCTCAATCGCACTCTTCTGCTGATCCGCCAAGGACGCTTCCGGAGAGTTCTCTGGATTCACAAGCGGAGCCAACGGAGTGGTGAGTGTGTGCGGCGTATCCAGCGGGAGTCCGATGGCGTCGTTCAGCGCCGCGCGGGCGACGTCCACATCCGCTTCGCGGCGGATCTGTTGCTCGCGGACGCTCGCCAGGTGCACGCGGATGGAAAGCGTGTCTACATCCGTGGACAATCCGGCGGTGCGAATGGACTGGGCGCGATCGAGATCGGCCTGTGCCGAACGCATGGCCTGGTTCGTGGCGTTGAGCTGATCCACGCTCAACAGCGAGTCGTAGTAGGCGCGAATCACGCCCGCGATGACGTCCATCTGCGTGCGCCTACCTTCTTCAGTGCTGATGTCCTTGTTCAACTGGGCGGAACGAACGGCGCGCTTGGTCTGGCCGGCGTCATAGATTGGTTGGTCGGCCGTGAGCTGCGACTGAAAATTGGTGAGGAAAGTGGGATTATTCAACGACCCAATGTCGAAGTTTTGCGTCCCAAATTGGTTTTGCGTCAGCAGCGAGCTGAAAACAAACACGGGATTGTCGCTTCTCGCCCAGGATTCGGAATAGTTGACCTTCGGCAGAAAGCCGCTCCGGGCCTCTGAGATTCGCGCATTCGCTGCTTTGTTTACAGCGCCGGAAGCCTCAATGGACTTGTTTTTGTCCAGAGCCAGGCGAACCGCGTCGTTTAACGACATCGCTGGGTCTTGTGCCCCAACCGGCAGGGACGCCAGGACCAGAATTAGTATGCTCTTCATGACTCTGACTCTCTAGGTGCATTTTCTTGACCGAAGTGACAGAACGTCACCTTTTTGTGGGCGCTACATCGTCTTTGGAGAAAACTATGTGGAGAGAACCAGCGGTCCCAACACCCGGCTCGCTAAAATCAAAAGTGGCATTCAGTGTTGGAACGAGAAACCGAAGGCGAGCTAGCGAGGCAGTTGATCGCCGGGCAACCGGGGGCGTTTGAACGCTTTGTGGAATACTTCCGCGCGAAGATTTTCCACTATAGCTGGCTGACCTGCGGGAACCGTGAAGACGCCGAGGAAGTGGCGCAAGAGACGCTGCTGAAGGTATTCGAAAGTGGCCAGCAATTGCGCGAACCCGAGAAGATCCGATCCTGGGTGTTTCGTATCGCCAAGAATGCGTGCCTCATGAAGAGACGCAAGAGCGTTTTCGCGCCCGCCCGGGAACTTTCTCTGGATGAGTTTATGCCCGCCAAGCACCAGGACGGTGACCGGACGCAGATCGAGATCGCGGACTGGTCTTCCCTGCCCGATGGCCCGGCGATCCGGTCGGAGATGCGCGAGTTGCTCGAGAGGGCGATCCGGGAACTGCCCGAGGCGTATCGCTCGGTGATCCTGCTGCGGGACATAGAGGAACTTTCCACGCAGGAAACGGCCCAGATCCTGGACGTCAGCGACGACGTGGTCAAGACGCGATTGCATCGCGCCCGTCTGGCCATTCGCCAGAAATTGGATGAGTACTTACGTGGCAACGGAGTTAAAGAAGGAGAGAAGACACGTGGAACCGCACCAGCACACTGACGGATGCAAAGAGGTCTTTGCCATGCTCTCCGACTATCTCAACCTGGAGTTGCCGCCGGAAGCGTGTCAGGAAATCGAAGCTCACATCGCGGGTTGCCGGCCTTGCGTGGAGTTCGCCGAGAGTCTCCGCAAGACTGTGGACCTGTGCCGGCAATACCAGCCAACAGAACTTCCCGCGCCGATGGGCCAGGAAGCCAAAGCACAGTTGCTGGACGCGTACAAAAAGATGCTGACTGCCCGTCGAGACTAATCGTCAATTCTTCGGAAGCGGGACGGCGAACATCTTAAACGTCCCGGGATCTTTGTCCTTCAGTGCCGGATCATTCCGGTAATTCAGCTTCCCTTCGACGATCCAAGCCATGCCGCGCGTCGCCGTAACGCCGGGCGTGCTTTCGAGTCCCTCTTTGATGGTCTTGATCACGGCGTTCTGCATACCGGGACCTTCAAACGTCACGATGCTCATTTTGCCCGAGTTCTCGGCCAGCAACAGACGATTCTTGCCGATGGCGCGCATACCGTCCGGCCGATCGATCGGGCGCGAGAGCTTGAGCTCGATCACGCCTTTCGATTTCCCGTCAGGTCCCAGATCCAGACGGAGGAGCTTGCCGGCGCTGACGCTGTTCACGTAGAGAATTGTCTTATCGCCGAACGCCAGCCCGTCGGCTCCCGCCAGCAGCGGATCCTTCGCGACGACCTCCAGGCTCTTGCTTCCGGGCTTGAGCATCAGGATGCTCCCCTGCCGTGTGTCGGTGACGTACGCCGTGCCATCGGCCGCCGTTGCGATGTCGTTGCAAAGGGGGCCATCCCCTGGAAACGGATAGGTGCCCTTGAGCGCGCCGGTCTTCAGGTCGAAGGCCTTTACGGAGGTGGCCTCGCCCTTATTCTCCAAATTATTGGAGCACACCCACAGATTCTTGCCCTTTTCATCGGCGAACACGCCGAGCACGCCATTCAGACCGCCCGTGCCAGGCTTGATCCACTCCTCGGCCGTGGTTTTCCCAGGTGCGATCCGGCTCACGTTGCCGTGTCCCAGACTCCCGACAATTAAGGTCCCATCCGAGGTGGACGTGATGCTCTCGGGGAAAATGCCCTTACCGGGAAGCACGATCTCGGTGGGCTGGGCGGCATAGGCGCCCGCGGCGCTCAGGATCAGCGCTGCGGCGCATAGCGAATGTGCGTTAACTAGAGGTGTCATTGTCTTCTAGCAGCATACAATAGTGTGGGAGACTCCCCTGGAGAAAAAGATGAAAAAGTATCCTTACATATTCACCGGAGCGGTTGCGTTCCTGTCGTTTGGCTTCGCTTTGTTCGGGGATGGCGCGAAGATCGCCGATTTGATCACCGGCCAGAATGCGTTCGTAAGTGCTAAAGATTTGAAACCTGGAACATTCCGCAAGATCACGGTCCCGGATCTGCCGGCTCCCATGCCGCCCAAAGGGCGCGGAGGTTTCGGTGGTTTCGGTAAGGCCGTGCCGCCACCAGCCGGAGCGATGCCGGCGGTTCCCGCGGGCTTCAAGGTGGACGTGTTCGCCGAGAACCTGAGGGCTCCGCGTCAGGTCCGACGCGCACCGAACGGCGATCTGTTCGTGATGGAACAGGCCGCCGGACAGATCACGATCCTGCGCGGAAACAAGAATGGGAAACCCGAAACGACCTCCGTGTATGCCACTGGATTGACCCAGGATTTCGGGATCAACTTCTATCCCAACGGTGCGAACCCGCAGTGGGTTTATGTCGGCAACACCGGCAGCGTCGTTCGCTTCCCCTATAAGGATGGCGACCTGAAGGCCAGCGGCCCGCCGGAAACTCTGATTCCGGATCTCTCGCCCGGCGGCAACCATGTGACGCGCGACATCGTCTTCTCCAAGGACGGCACGAAGATGTTCGTAGCCGTGGGCTCGGCCGACAACGTATCTGACACGCGGCCGGTTCAGGAACACCGCGCCAATATTCTCGAGTACACTCCGGAGGGCAAATTCGTGAAGATCTATGCTTCCGGGATTCGCAACCCCGTCGGTCTCGGCATCAATCCGACCACCAGCGAACTGTGGGTCTCCGTCAACGAGCGGGATCTCCTGGGCGACAACCTGGTTCCGGACTACATTACCAGCGTGAAGGAAGGCGGGTTTTACGGTTGGCCGTGGTTCTACATCGGGGCGCACGAGGATACGCGTGCGAAAATGGAACGTCCCGCCGACAAGACCGCGGACAAGGTGATCGTCCCCGACGTGCTCCTGCAACCGCACAACGCCTCGCTGGGGCTGACGTTCTATGACGGGAACATGTTCCCGCGAGAGTATCGCGGCGATCTGTTCGCGGCCGAACATGGATCCTGGAATCGGACCGCGCCCTCCGGACACGAGCTGGTTCGGGTCCCGCTGGTAAAGGGTAAATCCAACGGGGTTTATGAGGATTTCATGACCTTCCCGGGCGGCGATGGAACATGGGGACGTCCGGTGGGAGTGGCGACCGGTTCGGATGGAGCCCTGTACGTCACGGACGACACCGGAAACAAGGTCTGGAGAATCAGCACTACCAAGTAGTCTAGACGTATTTGTTTTCACGGGGTAGCCTGCTGGCTGCCCCGTTTTCTTTTGTTTACCCTCCTCCTAGAATGTAATTATCTACTTTTTAATCATATATTTATAAATTTCCATCGGATTCGATCAGAGCCTCTTGACAACCCGCACTTTTCAATATACTATTACTCTATCGACATAGTATAGTAGTATAAATTCCAGTAGGAGAAAACCTTTCAAGTATCTATTCGCAAGCGGCCGTTTGAGCTGTTTCTAATTCTGGCCATTCAGTCGTTACAGGTAAGGGCGCAGGCCCCCGATCCGCAAACACAAGATCAGAAGATTCAAGAGCTGGAGAAGAAGGTCGAGGACCTGGACCAGCGCGTTCGAGTTTCCGACCGAACGCGAGAGTTGGAAGCGGAGGCGGCAGCGGACAAAGCGCGGAGCGGAGCAACGGTGGGGGCCGAACCGACCGGTATCACCATCCGGTCCAATGATCAAAATTTTCTGCTCAAGATCGGCCTCGACATTCAGGTCGACAATCGGACGTTTCCCGGCGAGAGCAGTGTTCCCTTGATGGATCAGATCCTGATCCGGCGCGCCAGGCCGGCGATCTCCGGGACGGTATACAAATACGTCGACTTTTACCTGCGGCCCGATTTCGGCCAGGGGTCCACGGTGCTCTACGAAGCGTACATGCAACTCAACTATTTTTCCCGGGCGAACCTTCGCGTAGGCAAGTTCAAGCCTCCCGTGGGACTGGAGCGCCTGCAATCGGACGATGATGGAAGCTTCATCGAGCGCGGATTTCCGACCTTGTTGGTTCCCAGCCGCGCCATCGGTTACCAGCTCTCTGGAGACGTCGTCACGCGGCGCGTGAGCTACACAGTGGGCGTGTTCAATGGCGTGCCGGATAACGGCCTGAGCGATGCGTCCCCTAGCGATCACCGCGACTACGCAGCCCGTATTTTCCTGACTCCTTTTCTTCCAGACACTCACAGCCCGCTGAACGGCCTGGGCATCGGTCTGGGGGCGTCGAGCGGGAATGACGACGGCATCCCGCTGCCGTCCTATAAGACCTTCGGCCAAAACACTTTCTTTTCCTTCGCATCCGGCGTGAGCGCGATGGGTCATCGGACTCGCCTGGCGCCGCAAGGCTATTACTACAACGGACCATTTGGACTTTTTGCCGAGTTCACGCTCGCCGAAGAAGGCTTACAGAAGGGCACGCTGCGCCGAAGTGTCGCCTTCAGGGCCTGGCAGGTTCAAGCTTCCTGCCTGCTGACCGGAGACAAGAAAGGATTCACGACTCTTTCACCGCGCAAGAATTTCGATCCCAGGAACCACGGCTGGGGAGCAGTGGAACTGGCCGTGCGCACTGGAGATTTCAGTGTCGAGCGCGGGTTCTTCGACTACGGATTCGGCACCGTCGCGGCGACGCCACGGCACGCGAAGGAGTGGGTGGGCGGCGTGAACTGGTATCTGAATCGGACGGTCCGAATCTCGCTCGATTACGGAAATACGAAATTCAGCGGCGGAGCGGCGACGGGCGGAAACCGTCCCACGGAGCGGGCACTCCTGCAAAGATTCCAGATGAACTTCTAAATGTCGAAAGCCAAGGCTCCAGGCGGGCGTTGCTTCTGACGAGCCAAATCCACTTTCCGGCAAACCGATGCGAGGGTCGTGTGCTCCAGAATCTCGGCGATAGAATCGCGGACTTCCTTCATGACGATCCTGGTCCCACACGTTTCGATGTCGATACACTCGTCGCACTTGCGAAACCGGGTTTCGCTGGCGCATGGCAGCGGCGCCAGGGGGCCATCGATCATCCGGATGACCGTCGCGATCGTGATCTGGTCGGGCGGATGAACCAGCATGTATCCGCCGCCTTTGCCCTTCTTGCTGGACACCAGTCCCAAACCTTTCAAGGACAGCAGAATCTGCTCGAGGAACTTCTTGGGGATGGCCTCGTGTTCCGCCAGATCGCTGATCAGCGTCGGCCCCTTGCCGTAATCGCGTGCCAGCGCGTACAGAGCCCTAAGGCTGTACTGGGTGCGCTTCGATAATTGCCGCAAACCCGAGTCTACCAAAACCCTCTCGTTTGACTTGAATGCGGCAGGACGATAGACGGGGCCGCAGCGTATCGCACAGGAGATTGGCCCTAATGACATTCAATTTCAGGGTGGCGCTAATCACCGGTTGCGCTCTATTCGGAGCCGTGGCGCCGATTCTGGCGCATCATTCGTTCGCGGCCGAGTACGACTCCACCAAAACCGTCACCGTCAAGGGAACCGTCAGCAACCTGTCCTGGGTGAATCCCCACGCCTACGTTTATGTGGACGTGAAGAACGCGAGCGGCAAGGTGACCACCTGGGCCTTCGAATCGCTGAGCCCCAATGCGCTCTACCGCGGCGATCTGTTCGCGGCCGAACACGGATCCTGGAATCGGACCTCGCCCTCCGGACATGAGCTGGTGCGGGTCCCCCTGCAGAAGGCTAAATCCAACGGGGTCTATGAGGATTTCATGATCTTTCCCGGCGGCGACGGAACCTGGGGACGTCCGGTGGGAGTGGCAACCGGTTCGGATGGCGCCCTGTACGTCACCGACGACACCGGAAACACCCGGGGTGGCAGCGTGCGAGCTGCTCCCCGCCCCTCGTTTGACGGGTTAGGAGATAGAGGCGTCAGACTGCCCTTCCACCCTCGCAATCCAATCCTCGATCACGGACCGGTATTGTCCGTCTGCGATAAGTCCTGGTGAGTGTGCGGTGAGGGTGCGCTGTGCCTAGCGGGCGATGCTGGCTAAGATCTGGTCTGCGGTTCTGGTCCGGACGCAGGGTGTGGAATCTTCGTTGTGGACCTCGATAAATTCGCGGATCGCGGTTTCCAAATCCTTCGCGCTACGAAACACGCCAGCGCCTGAATCTGGCTCTTCTCGTCAACGCACAATACCAGAGCGTGTTCCGGAGGGTTGATATACAGGCCTACGATGTCGCGCACCTTCTCAAGCCACTGCCGGTCCGGCGGCAGTTTGAAGGTATCGCTACGATGCGGTTGCAAGCCGAAGGCGTGCCAAATCCGGCTGATGGTCATCCGGCTCAGCCCGGCGACGCCGCTTGAGGCCTTAGAAATGTTAGGTGCTTTATTTATCTTCGAGGAGTGGTGCGCCCGGTAGGATTCGAACCTACGGCCTTTTGCTCCGGAGGCAAACGCTCTATCCAGACTGAGCTACGGGCGCATGATACGCAGACATTGATCAGTCTATCACCGTTGGCCGGACGCTCACGGACGGATTGCCGCAATCGGCGACGGTGGACCTGAATCGATGGACGCCGCGTACGACGCGGTTGCCGCGGCCAGCGTGAGAAAGTAGCTGTCCAAGGGAGGAAAAGCAGGATCTTCCTTGATACCGCTCCGGGAGTCGGGCGTTAGAAGAATGTCATTCCAGCCGAACAGCCTGAACGGCAGGTAATACACAGAGGACCAGAACAGGTCGTCGTCCACGTTCCGGATGAGGATGGTCTTGCCGGGATGGGCACACGGACGGATCGATTGTAGTAGCACGTCATCCCGGCATGAACTACGCTGGCCGACGGAACAACGTGCAGCGGCGCCAGCGCAGCGGTGCCAGGACCTACAGTACGTCGGCGAAGCCGCGCTTCAGGTGGCGGAAGAACAGCCCGCCCAGCACAAACATGCCGATCGAATAGGCGGCGATCACCGCCAGCTCCCGCCAATCCGGCCACTGGTTCGAGAGCAGCCGGTGGCGGTAGGCGTTCACCAGCCAGGTCATCGGATTCCAGCGAACCAGAACCCGGAAACGCCCCAGGTTGGCGTGCTCGCCGAGCATGATGGGCGTGATCCAAAACCACAGGTTGACGATCACGGTCAGCGCCTGAGCCGTATCCCGCAGGTAGACGTGCAGGCTCGAAGCGATCCAGCCCACTCCCACCGCGAACAGGCCCACGAACAGCATGTACACGGGCAGCAGAACGATCATGGGGCTGAATGTCTTGAGCCACAGGCCCACCGTCAGAATCGCCAGGCCGACGGCGATCAGATGATGGATCATGGACGAGAGAAAAATCGACACCGGGACCACCTCGGATGGAAATACAGTGCGGGTGATCAAATTGGACTGCTCCACCAGCGACGAGGCCGAGCGGGTGACGGTCTCCTGGAACAGCCACCACGGCAGGATGCCGCAAAACAGGAATATCGGGTAGTTGGTGGTGACTTCGTCCGGCCCCAGCGTGACCCGGAAAAAGTACTTGAACACCATGATCCAGATCAGCAATTGCACGATGGGGTGAACCACGCCCCACAGCCAGCCCGCGGAGGAACCCACGTAGCGCGTGCGGAAGTCGCGGCTCACCAGTTGCGCCACCAAAGCCCGGCGCTCGACCAGATTGCGCAGGAAATTCCGTCCAGGAATGCGTGCCACGAAATTCGAGTGTAGCAGCCGCCGCCGGCGGCCTATCCAAAGATTGTGTTGTAGACTCTAACATTGGTGCGTGTAGCGAAGTTGGCAACCCTGTTGTTCGCAGCCCTGCAGCTGACCTCGGCCGATTCCATCACCGAGCGGCTCAGCTACATGGTGGAGTGGCGATTGATCCACGCCGGCAACATGGTTGTGGAAACCGGGCCCACCGCCGATACGGTCAAGCTGGAATCGGCCGGCCTGGTTTCGACGCTCTACCGGATCCAGGACACCTACCGGGTGCAATTCGACTCGTCGTTCTGCGCCACGTCCAGTTTGATGGACGCAAGAGAAGGTTCGCGCCACCGGGAAACATCGATCGGCTTCGACCGAAGCCGGCGCCGGGCGTTTCTGGTAGAGAAGGACCTGCTCAAGAACACGATCGTGAGCAAGACGGACGTGCAGATCCCCGCTTGCGCGCACGACGTGGTCACCGCCCTGAAGCAATTGCGCCGGACCAAGGTGGACGTCGGCCAAACCGTGCAGATTCCCGTCAGCGACGGCCGCAAGTCGGCGGCGGTCAAAATAGAGGCGCAGGAACGGGAGCAGGTGATTACGCCCGCGGGCACGTTCCACACCGTTCGGTACGAAGTCAACCTCCTCAACGGCGTGGTGTATTCGCGCACGGGACGCGTCTTTGTCTGGCTCACCGACGACGAGCGGCGCCTGCCGGTGCAGTTCCGCCTGCGGCTGAGTTTTCCGCTGGGAACGGTCACGCTGGAGCTGGAAAAAGAAGAACATCCATAGGCTGTTTCAGCGGGACTGCTAAAATCACCTCATGGGCCGAGGCTGCTGGTCCTTGCGTTCGATCGCTCTGTTCCTCGGAATGGCCCTGGCTGCTTATGGCCAGCGCCGGATGTCCGTCCCCGATCTGGTCACCTTCATCAAATCCTCCATCCAACTCCACAACGACGATCGAGCCGTGGCCTCGATGGTGCGGCGCCTCAAGCTGACCAGTCGCCTGGACGCCGGCACCGTGGAAGATCTGCAAGGTATGGGCGCGGGACCGCAGACGCTCGCGGCGCTGCGGGGTCTGATCGCCGCCAGCGCGAGTCTCCCTGTCGAGGTCGCGCCTCCGCCGCCCCCGCCGGTCGTGATTCCGCCGCCGAGTCCGGCCGAGCTAAAAGAGATCCTGGCGGAGATCACGGAAAAGGCGCTCGACTACACCAAGAGCCTGCCGAATTTTATCTGCGCGCAAGTCACCACCCGCAGTTTCGATCCCTCCGGAACGGAATCCTGGCACCAGGAGGACAAGATCCAGGAGCAGCTCAGCTACGTGGACGGCAAGGAAGATTACAAGGTGGTCCTGGTCAACAATCTTCCGGTGACGAATATGAAGCACGAACAACTGGGCGGCGTCACGTCCTCGGGCGAGTTCGGAACCATGCTGTACCAGATCTTCACGCCCGGAACGCAGACGCAGTTCGCCTGGGAACGCTGGGCCACGTTGCGCGGCAAGCGGATGTACGTATACAGCTTCCGCGTGGCGCAGGACCATTCGGATTACAGCATTTACCACCAGCCCTCGGGCCGCACCATCGTGGCCGCCTATCACGGGCTGGTTTACGCCGACGCGGTCACCAAACAGATCATGCGGATCAAGATGGATTGCGACGGTCTGGAAGGCTTCCCCATCAACCAGGTTTCCCTGACTCTGGATTACGCCCCCACCAGGATCTCCGAACAGGAATTCGTGCTGCCGATGGCGGCCGAAATTCGCTCGCGCGAAGGCCGGGCGATGGACAAGAACATGATGCAGTTCAGCCTGTACCGGAAATTCGGGGCCGATGCGACCATCATCTTCGACACGCCGGATCCGATTCCCGAAGATCAGCTCCAGGAGCAACCCGCCGCTCCTGGACCTGGGAAGAGATAGCAGACGTGGGGTCAGGCTTTCGAGCCTGCCGCCGGCTTTCCAGCCGGCGATCTACATTCAGAATGACGAGGCCGGGCGGAAGCCCGGCTGCGGCCTTGAAAGGCCGACCCCACTTACAACTTCCCGCGTAGCGCCCGCGAAAGCTCCAGGATATGCTCGGCGACCTCTTTCGGCCGGTCGATCGACGGCATCACGATGCGGCTGGTTTCCCCTGCGGTCTCCAAGGACAAATCGCCCGTTCCGATGATCCTCTGCCCGAAAGTCTGGTCGAACCGGACGTCCTGCACCTTGGACAACTCCATGATGCGCGAAGACTTCGAAAATAAGCCCGATTCGTAACGGAGACGCTCCCCCTGTACATCTAAACTAGTAGTGCGGCGCCGCAGGTGCCGGATCGCGGTCAATAGCAACAAGGCGGCGGGCGCGAGCATCGGAGCCCACAGGGGTATATCGGGAACATGAGGCGCGCCCAGCCAATAGGCGGCGATGGCGGCGGCCAAGACGGCGACCAGCGCGTAAGCGATCTTGACACCTTTGAGTGACTGGCGCACTTGCATCGGGTGAATAATAACATGAGTCATTCCACGGCCCAAGCGGCGACTGGCACAATGAATAGCAGGATGACAAGTGAACGGGCGCAAACCCGGGTTCTGGTAGTGGACGACGAAGAGACCCAGCGCACCGCCCTGGCGGCGATGATCGCGCTGTGGGGTTACGCCGTGGAAACCGCCGCGGACGGACAGGAAGCCCTCGACAAGCTGGCCGACGGCCGGTTCCACGTCGTCGTCACCGACATGATGATGCCGCGCCTCGATGGCGCGGAGTTCCTCAAGCGGCTGAAAGCCCAAGGCGGCGGGCCGCCGGTGATCGTCCAGACCGCGTTTGGGAACCTGGAAACGGCGGTGGCCACGGTCCACGATCTGGGCGCGTTCTGGTTCCTCGAAAAACCGGTCAAGTCGCAGGAGCTGAAGTCGCTGCTGGAGCGCGCCGCGGCGCAGGGCCGTCTGGCGGAACACGCCGAGCGCCTGGAACGCCAGCTTACCTACCAGGGCGTGCTGGGCGAGATGGTGGGCGCTTCGCCGAAGATGCAGGAAGCGTTCGCCCTCATCCACCAGGTGGCGCCGAGCCGGGCCGCGGTGCTGATCACCGGAGAAAGTGGCACGGGAAAGGAACTGGCGGCGCGCGCGATTCATATGCTCAGCCCGCGCAAGGCCGGACCATTCGTGCCTCTCAATTGCGCGGCCTTGCCGGACTCGCTGATGGAGAGCGAGCTGTTCGGGCATGAGAAGGGTGCGTTCACGGGAGCCGTGGAGCGCCGCGCCGGCTGCTTCGAGCTGGCGCAGAACGGCACGGTATTTCTGGATGAGATCGGCGACATGCCCGTTAGCACGCAAGCCAAGCTCCTGCGCGTGCTGGAGGACGGCCGGGTGCGCCGTCTGGGAGGGAAAACCGAAACTCAGTTGGATGTGCGCGTGATCGCCGCCACCAATTCGTCCCTGGACAGCGCCATCAAGGAAGGCAAATTCCGGGAAGACCTGTTCTACCGCCTGAATGTTTTCCCGATTCCCCTGCCGCCGCTGCGCGAGCGCAAGGACGATCTGCCCGTACTGGCGCAGGCGCTGCTCCAGGAGCTGAATCGCAAGCACGGGACGAAAGTCACCGAGCTTTCCGGAGACGTGCTCGCGCGCTTCCAGACCTATGACTGGCCGGGAAACGTCCGCGAGCTCCGTAACGTGCTGGAGCGCGCGGTGATTCTGGCCGGGGAGGGAACCATTCAGATGGCTCATCTGCCGCCCGGCTTTTCCGGCGCGCCGGCGTCTTCAGGCGCGGTTTCCGCCACGCCGGGAGAGCTTCATATGCACGTCGGCCAGACCATCGAACAGGCTGAGCGGGCGCTGATCGAGCTGACGCTGGAACACACCAAGAACAACAAGACCCGCGCGGCGGAAATCCTGGGGATCAGCCAGAAGACCTTGTTCAATAAGCTAAAGGAATACGGCACTCAGGGAGCGGGCGCCTGATGAACTGGGTGTGGGGCAGGTTTCCAACCTGCGCGCCGATTTCTAATCGGCGCTATGCGCGGCAGTCCGGGGACAGACAGCTCTGTCCACTCCCAGGCTCGTGCGCGAAGTTACAAGACTACGGGAGGGGACAGAGTAGTCTGTCCCCTTTTTCCTCCATTTCCAAGGGCGCCTGATCGATGTCGCTGCGCGTCCGCCTGGTCCTGCTGATTCTGGTGGTGGTGGCGCTGGCGGCCGTGGCGTTGTCCGCGGTGGAGCTGGAGACGCTGGTCAACCTGCTCACCTCCGATGCCATCCAGTACAGCGATCTCACCGGCCAGCAGGTCAGCGCGCTGTTGCTGGATCACATCGAGCTCTACGCGGAAAGCAATCCGACCCCGCAGAGTGTGGACGAAATCAAGGCGCTGTGGAGCCAGATCGTTTCCGATGACGCGCAATTACGCCAGCTGCTGGTGAAAATGATGGCGTCCTCCAGTTCCCTGCTCGAAATCAACGTGGCTGGAGAAACCGGGATGATCCTGGCGTCCTCCAACGACGCCGCCGTGCGGACTCCGATGCAGAGGCGTCAAAGTTTCGAAACCTGGGGGAAAGCTCCGTGGTATCGCCGCACGATGGATCTTCTGAAGCGCCGGCCGGACTGGGAGGTTACGGTCGGACTGGGAGCCGGGGATACGAAAAAGTCCATCTTCACCATTCAGGTGGTGACCTCCAGCCTGTTTTTGCGCGATGCGCTGCAACCGCAGATCGTCCGGCTGGCCGTGGTTTCCGGCGGCGCCATCGGGCTGTCGCTTCTGCTCACGATGCTGGCGACCACCCGGGCCCTGCGGCCGGTGAAACGGATCGAGGACTCCATCGACCGGATCGCGCAAGGAAGCGTCGGCGGCGAGCCCCCGATGGGACTTGCTCCCGATGACGGCACGGCCAAGGAGTTTCGGATCGTCGAAAGCAAACTCAACCTGCTGGGCCAGCAGTATCGCGGCGCGCGCGAGGATGCCAGGGAACTCCGCCACAACGTGGACCAGTTGCTGGAGCGCATGGCCTCGCAACTGGACGTTGCCACACGCCTGGCCGCCATCAGCCGCCTCACCGGCGGCGTCGCGCATGAGATCAAGAATCCCCTGAATGCGATCGGCCTGAGGCTGGAGTTGCTGCGGGCGCGGCTGGGCGAGCCGGACCATGAGCTTTCCGGTGAGATCGATATTCTCTCCAAGGAAGTCCTTCGCCTGGACCGCGTGGTGAAGACGTTCCTGGATTTTTCGCGGCCCCTGGACGTGCATCTGCAGGATATCGACCTGGTCGTTCTAGCGCGCGAGGTCACCGAATTCGTCACGCCGCAAGCGCGGCTCGCCGGGATCGAGGTGGACTTCTCCGCCCCGTCCGAGGCCGCCGCATCGAATTCCATCATGATGCGCGGCGATTCGGATCTGCTCAAGCAGGCCGTTCTGAATCTGGTGAGCAACGCGATCGATGCCATGCCGATAGGCGGCAGGCTGCGAGTCCGGGTGGAAAAAAGAGACGACAAACTGGTCCTGGAGGTGTCCGATACCGGAGCGGGAATCCCTCCAGAGCTGCGCGACAAGGTGTTCCAGCTATACTTCACGACCAAGACCGGAGGATCCGGTATCGGTCTCGCCATGACTTACCGGGCGGTCCAATTGCATAATGGTACTATCGGCTTCAAAAGCGAAGCTGGGTCCGGGACAACTTTCCGGCTCGAATTCCCGGCAAATGTGCGTCATGTCTGACTTGCGCCGCCCACACCCGGGTTTTCGAATTCCCCACAGCGGTTTGCGGGCTTCGCTGTGGATCGCCGGCGCCGTGGGAATGTCGTCCTGCGGCTTTCACAAGGCGCCACGCGCTTTCAATCCGCCGCCCGTAACGGCCAAAGCGCCCGAGCCGCTCCCGCCCGCTCCCGAAATCGCTTCGCCATCGGAAGTAGCGTTCGAGCCGGCCGTATACGATTTCCCGAGTCAGACCGATCCCTCTTCGCAGTTTCCGGAGCCGCCGCCTCCTCCCCGCGCGCCGCGTCCGGTCGCCAATATTCCCAAACCGCAGCCCGCGCCGGCGGAGGCCACCCCGGCTCCGGCTTTGAGACTTTCGCAGATTCTCACGCCGGAAGAATCCCGGCGAAACACGCAAGAGCTCGATAAATATACCGAGAGCGTGAGGAGCTTGTTGGCGAGGGTGTCGGGAAGGAATCTGACTGCGGAGCAGAGAGATACTGCGAAGCTGATAGAGACGTTCTTAGCACAAGCAGAGCAGGCGCGCGATCAAGATCTAGTGACGGCAGTCAATTTGGCGAGGCGTGCAGATCTCCTCGCCAAGGACCTTATCGATCGCCTGCCCTGATTGGCCGCTGCATCGGAGGGAGCTGGCGGCCAAGTGAAATGCCCGTGCCCCACGGGTGTCGTGTGCGGGGCACGGACAAGTCTCGCTAAAAACCTACTGGGCCGAAGCGACCGTGTTGGCCAACTGGGTCGCTTCCGGCACGAACAACCGGACTTCCACCCGGCGATTCTGCTTGCGGCCTTCGCGCGTCTTATCGTCGGCCACCGGCAAGGCGTAGCCGGAGCCCAGCGTGGTGATGCTGCGGACCGGGATCTTATGCTCGTTCGCCAGGTAGCGGGCGACGCTGTCCGCGCGCTCGCCGCTGAGCCGTTCGTTGCTCAGCGCGGAGCCGGTCTTGTCGGTGAAGCCCTGCACTTCGATCACATAGCGATCCTTGCCATCGGTCATCTTGGCGAGTTCGTCCAGATCGGCCTTGGCATCGTCGCTCAGCTTGAATTGGTTGACCGGGAACAATACCGTGACGGACTTGGCCATCTGGAACTTGTTCATCGCCACCATGTTCTTCTCGATCACGTCGTCGCGCTGCAATCCGCGCTCGGCCGTGGTCTGAGCGCCTTCCGCGGAACGCTGTGCGCCGTCGGCGGCCTTCTGGGCGTTATCCGCGCGCTCCCCCGCCCTCTCGGCGGACTGGCCGGCTGCAACGGCCTTGGCGTCGGCATCCGTCACGCGCTCTTTGGTCCGGGACAGATCGGTGGACAGGCTGTCCAGATCCTTGGCATGATCCGCCAGCTGCTTGTCCTGATCCGTGTTCTTTTGTTCGGTGGCGGTGACGCGGCTTTCCACCGGTGATATGGTCTTGGCCACGTACTTGTGCGTTGCCACGCAGCCCGTTCCCATAAGACTCATTAGTGCCGCACCTGCCATGGTGATCGTAGTTTTCATTTTTAGATTCCCCTTTCGAGAATTGCCCTTTGAGTTAGACCTGCTGGCCCATTCCCGCTGTGCTCGATCCCCGGGCTGGCTACGCCCCGTGAAGGGCGCTGGGTGGAGCCAGCCCGAAGACCGGTGCCCGCGGGAGCAACCACGGGATCCTGTATAGAATTCAGAAGCCGGTAGGATCTCCACATGGAAACAGAGAAATATTTACCTGTTTCCGATGTAAACGATTGATTCTGCAACCCTCCGTGCTTCATGGTACACCTTAGATGCACGTAGGGGTCCACTCTGGCTATCCTGCTGTTTATTTACGTATTACTGCGGAGCGCCCGGAAGCGACGCCTTGCCGTCCAGCATGAAAACCAGTAGCTTCGGGGTCACTGCGGGACCGCCGAATCCTGCCGGAGGCGGCGGCGGTGCAGCTCCCGCAGCGGGGGCTCTTCCTGGCGCCCCGGCTGCCGGCGGCGGCGGAGCGCCACCCCTGCCACCGATCGCTCCCGAACCGCCCGCCAGCGCGATGTACTGCTTTCCGTCGAGCATGTAGGTGATCGGAGGGCCCATGCCGCCGCGAAGTCCGGTCTGGATGTCCAGAACCTTTTCGCCCTTGTCGGCGGTGTAGGCGACCAGGCGGCCGTCGGGAATCACCTGGAAGACCAGGTTCCCGGCCGTGGTGACCGTGCCGCCGCCGATGCCGCCGCCGCCCGGTGCGCGCCAGCGTTCCTTCTGATTCACCACATCCCAGGCGAGCAGCGCTCCGCGTGCGCCGCCTTCGGGCGGAGCAGGCCCGATCGCGGGCGGAGCCGGCAGGGGCTTGGGAGGAGCCGCGGGAGCAGCGCCGGCTGCGTTGGCGGCATCACCCGCCGCGCCGCGTCCGCCGCGTCCAAAGCCACCGAACACGATGCCCATGTTCTGGCGGCCTCCCTGGAATTTGAAGTTCGGATCGGATGCGTAGTTGAAGCTGCCGGTGACCGACGCGGGCAGATACACCAAACCCGTGGCCGGATTGAAGGACATCGGAGACCAGTTGTGCGCTCCCCCGGGACCCGGCGAGATCGGGATCGTCCGCGAACCATAGTAGGACTCCGGATTGATGATCGGCTTTCCGGTTTCCTCGTTCAGGCCGCGAGCCCAGGTGACTTCCGCGAACGGCTGGCCGGAGATGAACTTGCCACTCACGCGGTCGATCACGTAATAGAAGCCGTTCTTGTTGGCCTGCATGATCACTTTACGCGGCTGGCCCTTGATCACGACGTCGGCCAGCAGCAACTGCTGAACGCTGTCGAAATCCCATTCGTCGCCTGGGACCATCTGGAAGTACCACACCAGTTTGCCGGTATCGGGATTCACGGCCAGCACCGAAGCCGCGTACAGATTCACTTTATCCTTGCCCTGTTGGCGAACGTCCTGCGGCCAGGGGCCTGCGTTGCCCGTGCCGACGTAGAATAAGTTCGCTTCCGGGTCATACGCCATGCCGTCCCAAACCGTGCCGCCGCCGCCCATCTTCATGCCTTCGGTGGACCACGTCGCCGCGGCCTTGCGCATGTCTTCGTTCTCCGGCGGCTTGGAAGGATCGCCCGGAACCGTGTAGAACCGCCATGCGAACTGGCCGGTCTTGGCGTCGTGCGCTTCAAAGAACCCGCGCACCGGATATTCCGCGCCGCTCACTCCGATGATCACCTTGCCCTTGGCGATGCGCGGCGCCATGGTGACGGTATAGCTGTCCTGCGGATAGGCCACGCGCGCTTCCCAGACCGGTTTGCCGGTCTCCATGTTCAGCGCGACCAGCCGCCCGTCGATGACCGGAGAAATAATGTTGCCCTCATACATCGCGATGCCGCGATTCACGATGCCGCAGCAGACCTTAGGCTGGACCGCGGTACGGTTCACTTCCGGATCCCAGCGCCACTTTTCCTTGCCGGTGCGCGCGTCGACCGCATACACGATGCTCCAGTTGGTGATGCCGTAGAGGGTTCCGTTCGACTCCAGCAGCGTGCCTTCCTGGTTGCCGCCGCCCGGACCGATTTCGTACGACCAGTCGAGCCCCAAGCGGCTGGCGTTGGTCGCATCGATTTGCTTGAGCGGGCTATAGCGGGTTTCGCCGGGAGTGAGGCCATAACTCAGCCATTCTTCTCCGGTTTTGCCGGCGTTCCGGAGCGCGGCGTCGTCGATTCGGCGGGCCTGCTGGCCGGGCGCGACCCAGGCCCACAAAAGGAATCCTGCCGTTGCACTGCACAGAGCGAGCTTACGTAGCTTCATGTCCACACCTCTAGTTTAAGTTGCGCGAACTCCCCGCAGCTCCCGCAGAATTGTCGTGTGTAGAACATTCTATCGAAAACTCGGGCGCGGGAGGTGCAGCCACTCTGCCGAGGGGAATCACCCGGTGGCATCATCGGGTTACGGAGGTCACGAAGTCTTTGTAGAGCAGGACACGATTCGCCTGAGGGCTTCCCTTCACGTAATCTCGAAAATCCTTGTCAGCAGTTAGGAAATGCATCTGCTCATCGCAAAGATAGAATAACTGAAAGGTGTCTCCCCACGCTGTGATGTTCCCTGGCTTTTGGAAATTGTAGTTTTTATTATTGGTGAACTTACTCAGAGCCAGGCTATAGCGGTACGCCGCATCTAAAGACGCAACGAGCTTCTGGCAGTCATCGTCATACGGCTTAAATCTGTGCTGATGGAGAATCCATCCCGCCCACTTCATCGGATCGGGCCTGTCAATCGTACCGTCACGCATGCCCTCAAGTAAGCTGGCGTGTTCTTTCTGGGCTTCATCCTCGTGCTTGTCGAAGTGATCGAGATCAAAAGTCCGCATCCGCCGTTTCTGATTGGGGACCGGAATTCCATCCCTCAATTGCGCCTTGCTCCGCGCTTGCAGCACGGCGCGCGTCACAGTTTCACCGAATTCTTCATCGGATAGATTGTGGGTATCGCTCTTCCGAGATGCCGGATATCCAAGCACGGTTTGAATCGCAAAACTGGACGGGTACGGCAGGAAATACCTATTGCCAGAGCCATATAAGACGTGCAGGGATCTCTTGTTGTCCTCGAAGAACTCCTCGCTGCACCGCGCAAGTCTGCCGAACAATTCCTTCATCGTAACGAATGAAATGCAGTAACGGTACCGAACTCCAATGTGCTTGCGGATTCGGCTCCACTCAGCGGCAGGGATACTACCGTCGGCGGCATAATTGCAGATGTTGGTGTCAAGAAAGAGCTTGGGGCGCACCATAAGTGGAGACGAGCGTTAATTGATGGTAACGTAACTGTTACCATCAATGCCTCTTACCCAAGACTTCAAGGAAACCATCCGCGCGCGGGCGCAGCGCGATCCGGCTTTCCGTAAAGCTCTCCTGCGCGAAGCCGTCGAATGCATCCTTAACGGCGATCTTGGAACCGGAAAGGCCGTGCTTCGCGACTACGTAAACGCAACCGTCGGTTTTCAGGATCTCGAAAAGCGCACGAAGATCCCAGCGAAAAGTCTCATGCGGATGCTCGGCCCGAAAGGCAGCCCCTCGGCCGCGAACCTCACCAGCATCCTGACCGCACTCCAAAAGACCGAGGGCGTCCGGTTCGAGCTTTCACTGAGACGATAGACTTGGTCCCCGAAGTCCTTCAACCACTTCCGCACTCCATCGCCTCCGCTCCCTCCCCGCAAGCGCGTGCGGGATAATGTCACTAGAGGCTTCTATGCAGGTCCACTTGGATGTCCCCGAAGACGTCGCGCGGCAATTCGCCGCCGAGCCTGGCGGCATCACTCGTGTCGCGCTGGAGGCTCTGGCCATCGAGGGTGTTCGTTCCGGTAAGCTGACCGAACATCAAGCGCGTCAAATGCTGGGCATTTCATCCCGCTACGAGATGGATGGGTTCCTTAAGGCGCACGGCGTGCTCCTGCCGACCACGCTCGACGATGTGGTCAGGGACAGCCAAACCGCCACGATCTCCTCGAAATGACGGTTGTCGTCGCGGACACGTCACCGCTCAACTATTTGGTTCTGATCGGTCAAATCGAGACCCTGCCTGGCTTGTACGGCAGCGTCCTTGTACCTCCTGAGGTTCTCGCCGAGCTAGCCGACAGCGGCGCTCCGCCCGAGGTGTCGGAGTGGATTCGCTCACGCCCCGAATGGCTCCATGTGCGCGCGGCTCAAGCAGACCAGAACGATCCCGCCTTGCAACAGATCGACCCTGGTGAGCGCGCGGCAATCCTTCTAGCTCAAGAAGAACTCGAAGTTTTGTTGCTCATCGACGACGCTGCAGGTCGCGCGGAAGCGAATCTCCGTGATATTCCAAACACCGGAACGCTGGGCGTACTCAGGGCCGCCGCCTTGCGTCGACTCGTGAATCTTCCAGATGCGCTGACCCGACTGGCCGCGACGAACTTCCGCGTCTCGCAATCTCTTATAGAAGAGCTCCTCGCTGAAGATTCGGAACGCAAGCGGCAACTGGACAAATAGGCCCGCCGACCCAATCCCCAGCCTTCAAGGAGTTTCTCCCTCCTTCATTCAACCACTTCCGCACTTCATCGCTCCCATCTCCGCCCGCCAGACCCTAACCTTTGAATTGAAACCCGCGTGGACGCAACCCAGGAAGGATACATTCGCGCCAAAATGCTCGCCTCTTTAGTTTCAATACTTTCCTGGGTTCGTTTTGTCGCTGCGGTTTTTCGCGCTGGGGCGCCGCCAGCGGAAGGAAGACGCAACTTCGCTACAATCGAGAGCGAATGGCCTTCCCCACCCATCGCAAGCGACGGTTACGCGTGTCCGAGTCTATGCGAAGACTCGTTCGCGAAACCCAGCTCGAGCCGGCCGATTTCGTTCTGCCCCTGTTCGCCTGCCCCGGCGAAGGCGTCCGCAAGCCGATCACCTCCATGCCCGGCAACTTCCAGCTTTCCGTCGACGAACTGGTCAAGGAATGCGAGGGCGCGCACGCCCTGGGGATCGGCGGCGTCATCCTGTTCGGGATTCCCGACAAGAAAGACGACCAGGCCTCCGAGAATTACGACGAGAACGGCATCGTCCAGCGAGCCGTCCGCGCGGTGAAACGCGCCTGGCCCAATCTTCTGGTCATGACCGACGTCTGCAATTGCGAATACACCGACCACGGCCACTGCGGCAAGGTCATCGGCGAGGGCGCCAATGCCGACGTGGATAACGATTCAACCCTCGAATGGCTGGCTGCCGCGGCGCTCACGCACGCCCAAGCCGGAGCCGATATCGTGGCACCTTCCGACATGATGGACGGCCGCGTCGGCGCGATCCGCCAGAAGCTCGATGCGCACGGGTTTCAGAAAGTCGCCATCCTCGCATACGCCGCGAAGTTTGCATCGGGATTTTATGGACCGTTCCGCGAAGCCGCCGAATCGACGCCGCAATTCGGCGACCGCCGCACGTATCAAATGGATCCCGCCAACGGCCGCGAGGCCATGCATGAGATGGAGCTCGATCTGGAAGAAGGCGCGGACATGCTGATGGTCAAGCCGGCCATGCCGTATCTGGATCTGGTCCGCCAGGCGCGCGACCGCTTCCCGGTGCCCATCGGCGCGTACCAGGTTTCGGGCGAATTCAGCATGATCATGGCGGCGGTCGAGCGCGGCTGGCTCGATTACGAACGCATCATGATGGAATCGCTCACATCGATCCGCAGAGCCGGCGCGGATTTCATTCTGACTTATTTCGCTCGCGATGCCTCGCGTGTCCTGGGTTAATTCGCAGCATCGCTTAGTGATCCTGCTGGCGATGCTCACCGTCGCAGCGTTCATTCTGCTGATGGGGCAGCCGTACTTCACCAATGCTTCGAAGCCGCCCCGCTTTGGAGAACCCCTGCTCGCGCTCCAGTTCGCCCGCAACGTGCAGGATATCGATTGGATCCTGGGCGATGCGCCGAGTCCCGACCGCGAGGTGATGCGCGTGAAACAGTACGCCGATTTCGCTCTCATCGCATGTTATACAGCGCTGGCGCTCGCACTGAGTCTCCTGGCGGCTCGCAAAGGCGGCTGGAGGAGGGTGGCCGGACTCGCCGGCGGTATCTGCGGAGTCGCGGCCGGCGTATTCGATGTGCTGAAAGATCGCGCGATCCTCCACATATTGGATGTTCCGCTGCGCGCGACCACTCCGGCCATGATCCAGGCCATCCGCGGGCCGAGCACGGCCAAGTGGATCCTGTTGGGTGTTACGGTGGTGCTGTTAGCGTCCTCTTTGATACGAGTTCCCAAAACCTCATGAATCCCCTTACCGAGATCAAATTCAAGATTCCCTTCGACCAGGTGGAAGCCGCGCACGTGGAGCCCGCGGTCGACGAATTGCTCATCGACGCGAACCAGCGCGTCGAGGCGGCCGTCGCCGATCCGAATCCGCTGAAGGCCATCGACATCATGACCGAGCGGCTGGACTTCGCCTTAAGCGTGGTCCGGCACATCGAGAGTGTCGCCACCACGGCCGCCTTCCGCGCGGCGTTTAACGCCGTTCAGCCCAAAGCCAGCGCGTTCTATTCGAGCATCCCTTTGAACGAAGGCCTGTGGAAGGCGATCAAGGCGTACGCCGGCACCGAAGAAGGGCGCTCGCTCAAAGGAACCTACGATCGATTTCTGACCAAGACCATCGATTCATTCAAGCGGCACGGAGCGGACCTGGATGCCGCGGGCAAAGCCCGGCTCCAGGAGATCGACGTGGCGCTCGCCGAGACGACGACCAAATTCTCGGAGAACGTTCTGGATGCCACCAACGCCTGGGAACTGGTGGTGACCGAAGAAGCGCAGATGAAAGGCTTGCCACCATCGGCAATCGCGATGGCGCGCGCGGGAGCCGAATCGAAGGGCGTGGCCGGATGGCGTTTCACGCTGCAGGGTCCGAGCTACGTCGCGGTGATGACGTACCTGGATGACGCTCAGGTTCGTGAGCAGGTTTGGCGCGCCTACAACACGCGCGCGGCTTCCGGCACACATGATAACCGCGAGCTCATGGCCAGGATTCTTCAAATGCGGAACGAGAAGGCCAAGCTGCTCGGCTTCCGCGATTTCTCCGACCTGGTGCTGGACGATCGCATGGCGCACACCGGCGAGCGCGCGCAGAACTTCCTGCGGGACTTGCGGACCAAGACCGAGAAGCGTTTTCGCGAAGAGAATCAGGAACTGGAGACGTTCGCGGGCCGGAAGCTCGAGCCCTGGGATATCGGCTATTGGGCCGAGAAGCAGCGCGCCGCTCTGTACGATTTCGACGAAGAAGCTTTGCGGCCGTACTTTCCCTTGGATCGCGTGGTCTCGGGGATGTTCGAGATCTTCGGCCGCATTCTCGGAATCCGGGTGACCGAAGTGAACGACATGCCCGCCTGGGATAAATCGGTCAAGACGTTTGAAGTTCGCGACGCCTCCGGCAACGCCCAACACATTGGTACACACCTGGGATCGTTCTACGCCGATTGGTATCCGCGCGAGAACAAGCGCGGCGGCGCGTGGATGGATTCGCTGATCACCGGCGATCCCGGCAAGGGGCTTCCGCACCTGGGATTGATTTGCGGGAACCTGACGCCGCCTGTCGACGGGAAGCCCGCGCTGTTGACGCATCGCGAAGCCGAGACCATCTTTCACGAATTCGGCCATCTGATGCATCATCTGCTAACCCGCGTCGAGGTGCGAAGCCTGGCGGGAACCAGCGTGGCGTGGGACTTCGTCGAGCTGCCGTCGCAGATCATGGAGAACTGGTGCTGGGAGCGCGAAGCGCTGGACCTGCTCGCGCGCCATTGGGAAACCGGTGCGCCGATCCCGGAGGACCTGTTCCAGAAAATGAAACGCGCCAAGACGTTTCGCGCGGCCAACGCGCAAATGCGGCAGTTGGGACTGGGCTACGTGGACTTGGCGCTGCATCGCGAATGGAACGGCACGGAAGACGTCGTCGCGTTCGCCCGCCGGATGATGCAACCGTTCGCGGCGACGCCGCTGCCTGAAGACTACGCCATGATCACCGGCTTCACACACCTGTTCTCGAGCCCCGTCGGGTACGGCGCGGGTTACTACTCGTACAAGTGGGCCGAGGTGCTCGACGCCGACGCGTTCACACGCTTCCGCAAAGAAGGCGTGTTCAGCGAAGCCGTGGGGCGCGATTATCGCGATAAAATCCTGGCTCGCGGCGACAGCGAGGATCCGGCCGAGTTATATCGTTCCTTCATGGGCCGCGATCCGGACCCGCAGGCCCTGCTCGAACGGGCTGGATTAGTTTCGGGGTAACTCATGGGCTCCTTCTTCGAAGACCTCAGGCACTCCCTGCGCATGCTTCGGCAGAATCCCGGTTTCACCATCGCGGCTCTGGGTGCGCTGGCGCTTGGAATCGGAGCGAATACGGCCATCTTCTCGGTCGTGAATACGGTCTTGCTGAAGCCGCTGAGCGCGCCGGACGCCGATCGCATCGTCCGATTTGAAACCACTAGTCCAGGCTTTTCATACTCCGCGGCTTCACCGCGTAGTTTCAATGTGTGGCGCGAGCAGACCACGCAGTTTCAAGACGTCTCCGCTCATTGGCTCGATCATGTGAATTTAACGGGTGGACCGAATCCTGAACTGATTCCGGCCGCGCGCGTCACGGTCGATTTCTTCCGTCTCTACGGCACACCGGTTCTCTACGGCCGTACTTTCACTTCAGACGAAGGCCGCCCCAAGGGCGGGAACGTAGTTGTCCTCAGCCATAATCTGTGGATACGGCGCTTCGCCGGCGATCCCCAGGTTGTCGGCAAGACCATTTCTCTTGGCGACGCTCCTTATGTGGTCGTCGGGATCTTAGGCCCAAACTTCAACAGCGAACAATTTGATGAGAGCCCTGACGTTTGGGTTCCATTCCAAATCCAACCGGGAAGCCAGGAGTCAGACGGCCGTCTTTGTATCGTGACGGGCCGTCTCAAACCTGGCGCGACGATCGAAACGGCCAGGGCGGACCTTCAGCGTGTAGCCGATGAATATCGCCGCGCGTATCCGGCGGCCATCGGACCGACAGGTGGGTTCACGGTCCAAAGGTTACGCGACGCCATGGTCGGCGACATCCGCCCCACTCTATTCGTCCTGGTAGGCGCTGTCGGCTTCGTCCTGCTCATCGCCTGTGCCAATGTTGCGAGCCTTCTACTCGCTCGCGCTGTAAGCAGGAGGCGCGAAATCGCCATCCGGGCGGCCATAGGCGCCAGCCGCGGACGGATCATTCGCCAGATGCTCACGGAAAGCGTGGCACTCTCGTTGATCGGCGGCGCACTCGGCGTGGTGCTCGGAACGGCGGGCATCCGCGCCTTCCTAGCGATCTATCCCACCACGCCGCTCGGCGTTGCTCTGAATCCCGTCAACATTCCTCGCATTGGACAGGCGGGATCCGCAGTCACGCTGGATTGGCGAGTTCTGTCGTTCACGATTCTGGTCTCCTTAATAACGGGCGTTTTGTTCGGCCTGCTTCCAGCGCTTCAGGCGTCCAGCGCCGATCTAAGCGCCGCGCTCAAGGAGAGCAGCGGACGCTCCGGTACCGGTTTTCGGCAGAGCAAGACGCGATCATTGTTGGTCGTCAGCGAGATGACCCTCGCGCTCGTCCTACTGATTGGAGCCGCGTTGCTGATTCGCACGTCCATCGCGTTGCGGTCCGTCCAGCCAGGGTTCGATTCCCACAACGTACTCACGATGCAGATGTCGCTTGCCGGTGCGCGCTTCGAGCAAACCTCCAGAGTCGACCAACTCGTTCGTGACGGCGTCGAACGTATCGATTCGCTGCCGGGAGTGGAGGCTGCGGCTACCTCGTGCTGCCTGCCGTTGGAAACGGTTTGGCAGCTTTCCTTCATCGTCCAAGGCCGGCCGCTGACCGGGCGAATTCACGGCATCGCCGGTTGGACTTTTGTATCGCCGGAGTATTTTGATGCGCTGAAGATTCCCGTCCTGCGTGGCCGCGCATTCACGGAGCGCGATGACGCCACACAACCCGGCGTTGTGATCATCAACCAGGAGATGGCGCGGCGGGTCTGGCCAAATAGCGACCCGCTGAACGACCGTCTGCTGGTCGGCAGAGCTTTTGGTCCGGAGTACGATCTAGATCCGGTTCGCCAGGTCGTCGGAATTGTTGGCGACGTTCGCGACGTGGGACTCAATCGGCCTCCCAGGCCGGCGATGTATGTCCCCATCGCGCAGTTGCCCGAAGGTGTGAAGACCCTGGTATTGCCGATTCTGCCCATTGCCTGGATCGTTCGTACTCGCGCACAGCCGGAGCCGCTCAGCAGGGCGATTCAAAACGAACTACGGCAAGCGAGCGGAGGCCTCCCGGTCGCCCGCGTCCGATCCATGGAGGAAGTCGCGTCTCAGTCCACCGCGCGCACGCGTTTCAATATGCTGCTCATGAGCATCTTCGGATTCTCGGCGCTGCTGCTGGCCGCGACCGGCATTTACGGATTGATGGCGTATTCGGTGCAGCAGCGGACCCAGGAGATCGGAATCCGAATGGCCCTGGGAGCCGCAACGGGCGAAGTGAGGAACATGATGATCGCTCAGGGAATGCGGCTGGCCCTGGTGGGAGCCGCCATCGGCATCATCTTGGCGTTCGGCCTCGCCCGCTTCATCGCCAGCTTCCTGTTTGGGGTGAAAACCTGGGACCCGATCGTGTTCATGGCCGTGCCGATTCTCTTGAGCGCCGTGGCCCTATTCGCCGTCTCGCTGCCCGCGCTCCGCGCCAGCCGGATCGACCCCATCGACGCGCTGCGGCACGAATAAACACGCCAAGGGCCGTTCGACTTCGTGTTGAAGAAGGCCTAGCGGGCTGGACCGGGGACTACGAACAGCGAGAAGTAGGCGAGCATTCGCCCCATGAAGCTGTCGCGTTCCGACAAGCTGACCCAGGCGACCTTTTGCGGATCGTTCTGGTCATCGAAGAAGCCCACTCCGCCGCGCTTCAGCACCGAGTCAGTCCAGGAACTGATGACCTGGCCGTTCAGATAAGTGATGAAGTGGTCGTCCTCGACGGTCATGCGGACGCGATAGTCGACACCGCGCTCCAGACTCAGCGGCAAGGGCAGTCGCACCGCGGCTGATTCATGCCCGTCGATCACGGAATAGCGCACCAGCCCGGCATTGTTGCCGGCTCCGGGCCTGGCGATCACCAGCTTAGTGGCATAGTAGTTGTTCCCGTTGGCCGCGCGGAACGCCCAGTTCAGGCTGCGGCCCTCCAACTGGCCTTGGAACTCCATCTGGTAGTTCTGAAGAGAAGAAGAGCGCTCCCACAAACGCAGGGAAACGGGATGCGACAAAGCCGGGCGGGAAGCGCCGGCCCAATCCCATTCGTCGGAACTGGTCAAGGTGCGGGCACTCACCGTCGCCCAGCCGGCGAAGCCCGATCGAAACTCGTCGTGCAGCGTAACGGGAGCCTGACTTCGCACCACCTCTCCCACGGCGTCCCAGGCTCGGCTCGGCAGGCTGCGTTTGATGGAGGGGTCGAGCGAAACCTGAGGAAACGAAGCTCCGGGTCCAGGTCCGGGCAGCAGCAACGCCGCCACCAGAAGGCCGCCCACGGTCAGGAAGGCGAATATCGAAGCAGTCTGTCCGGTGGTCGCGGTGGGACGGGCCGAACTTTTCTTCTTATCCTTGGATCGCATCACAGACCAATGTTCCAGTTCGTCTTCTTCGCGATACGCCTGGGCGGAAGCGAGCCGGGCTTCCTTGCGATGGGCGGCAGAGCAGTATTGCTGGTCCACCAGCCGCCTTCCCAGCCCGATCTGTTTACCGCACAAGAAGCAAAGCATCGAATAGTTCCCGGCCTGTTGTTAACAGCCCGATTCTAACAGCTGGCACTCGGCCTGCAGCAGTCCTAAGAAAAGAAAGCTTAGGGGCCACCCGTATTCCTGAGGCCGATTCTAAGGTGTATCATTGAGGCAACCTCACCCTAGTCAATCGGCCATGGCTGACGAGACCTTTAGTGAACCATTCGGCAACGGACCGGTGGAGTTGCCCATCTCGGATGTTTTTGATTTACATAGTGTCCCTGCGAAAGACGTCAGGGGAGCGGTGGAAGAATATCTGGCCGAGGCCCATCGCCTGGGGTTCAAAGCCCTGCGGATCATCCATGGCCGCGGCATTGGAGTCCAGCGGGAAATGGTTCGGGGGATTCTGGCACGAACGTCCTTCGTTGAGTCCTATGGCGACGCCCCCGCGGAGGCCGGCGGATGGGGCGCTACATTGGTGACCCTGCGCTAGAATCGACCTGTGTTCAGTAAAGTGCTGGTGGCCAATCGCGGCGAGATCGCCGTGCGTGTGGTGCGGGCGCTCCGGGAGTTGGGGATCGCGAGCGTAGCCTCGTACTCGGACGCGGACCGCGGATCGCTGGCGGTTCGTCTGGCGGACGAAGCGGCTTACGTCGGACCGTCGCCATCTTCAGAGAGCTACCTGCGAATCGACCGTGTGATCGAGGCGGCCAAGCGTCACGGCGCGGAAGCGATTCATCCCGGCTACGGATTCCTGAGCGAGAACGCGGAGTTCGCGGAGGCGTGCGCGGCGGCCGGAATCGTGTTCATCGGACCGCCCGCGGAGGCGATTCGCAAACTGGGATCGAAAACGGCGGCAAGGCGACTGGCTATCGCAGCCGGCGCGCCGGTGGTTCCCGGGACCGAGCAAGCTTTATCGGGATGGGAGGAAGCGCGAAGCGCGGCGAGCGTGTTGGGCTACCCCGTGCTGCTCAAGGCGTCGGCAGGCGGGGGCGGCAAGGGGATGCGCCGCGTGGATGGCGAATCGGACCTGCAATCGGCCTTGCGGGATGCCGCGAGTGAAGCAGGCCGCGCCTTCGGCAACAGCGAAGTGTATATCGAAAAGCTGGTGGAGGAGCCGAGGCACATCGAAATCCAGATCCTGGGCGATCGTCACGGGCACCTGATCCACCTGGGCGAACGCGAGTGTTCCATCCAGCGGCGGCATCAAAAAGTAATCGAAGAATGCCCGTCACCGTTCATGGCTTCTCATCCTGAGTTGCGCCAACGGATGGGGCAGGCCGCGTTGAAGGTAGCGCGCGCGGCCGACTACACCAATGCCGGGACCGTGGAGTTTCTGGTGGATCGAGACGCGAACTTCTACTTCCTGGAAGTGAACACGCGTTTGCAGGTGGAGCATCCGGTGACGGAACTGGCGACGGGGCTCGATCTGGTGGAGTGGCAACTGAAGATCGCGGCCGGCGAGCGGCTGACGCTCGAGCAGAAGGACATCACATGGCGGGGATCGGCGATCGAGTGCCGGATTTACGCCGAGGATCCGGAGCACGATTTCATGCCCGCGCCGGGAACGATCCTGCACCTGAGCGAGCCATCGGGACCGGGAATTCGGCTGGACTCGGGCATCTTCGAAGGCTGGAAGGTGCCGCTGGAATACGATCCGCTGCTGGCCAAGCTGGCCGCATGGGGGCTGACGAGGGAGTCGGCAATCCGCAAGCTGGATCGGGCGCTCGCGGAGTACGTGCTGACGGGCGTTCGCAACAACATCGCGTTTTTCCGCGAGGTGCTGGCGGACGCGGAGTTTCGCGAGGGCCGGCTGTCGACGTCGTTTTTGGAGCGGTTCTTCAAGAGGCGGAAGAAGACAGAAGCCGATCCGGAAATCGAGGCTGCGGCGGCGCTGGTCTTGATGCTCGAGTCCAGTAGCGCCGGTCTCCAGGCAAACGGAACCAGCAGATGGCTCAATTCCGGACGCGAGGAGCTTCTCCGATGAAGCGGCATGTCACGGTGAATGACCATTCCGCGAAGATCGAAATCGAAGGCTCGCGGCTGCGCTATGAGCGAGAAGACGGAGTGGTGATCGAAGGCGAGTTCTCGGTAGAAGGCACGTCCGTACTGTTGAACGGGCGCAGCTATCGCGTGAGCAAGGGAGCCGGAAAAGAAATATGGGTCAACGGGCGCCTGCTCTCGATGGAAGTTTTCGATCCGCGCGATCTGCGGCCAGGGCAAGGCGCGACCGTGAACCAGGGACGTCAGGAAATCGTGGCTTCGATGCCGGGGAAAGTGATTCGTGTCTTAGTGGCGGCCGGCGATACGGTCGAAGAAGGACAAGGCCTCGTTGTTGTCGAGGCGATGAAGATGCAGAATGAAATGAAGTCGCCCAAGGCCGGACGTGTGGCGGAAGTGCGGGCGCGGCCGGATGCTACGGTGGGAGCAGGCGAGATCTTAGTAGTGGTTGAGTAATGTGTTGAGCAGGAGTTAGCAATGGCAGCAGCGGCAGTGTGTCCCATTTGCGGAGGAACCGGCTGGAAGATTATCGAGCGCGCCGGTTTATCGGGCGCGGAGCCGTGCCGCTGCGCGGAAGAAGCTCGCGCGGGCCAGCTTCAGGAAGGCTCGGGCATCCCGCCCAACTTTGTACGGGCCACGTTGGAGAACTTCGTAATCCCGCACGACAATCCGATTGCGGCCGGCAAACTGGGCAGGGCCAAGATACTGATTCACGGCTTTTTACGGGAGTTCCCTGCCGCAGACCGTCAGGGTTTGCTGCTTGCAGGCGATACAGGTTGCGGAAAGACACACCTCGCGGTGGCCGCGCTGAAGGCCATCATCGACAAAGGCCACCAGGGAGTTTTCTTCGACTACCAAAACCTGCTGGATCGGATTCGGTCCAGTTATGACAAGACATCAGGTTCAGGGGACCGAGAGGCCTATAGTTCAGCCATGGAGTGTGACGTACTACTGCTAGACGACTTGGGCTCACACCGCGTCACAGAGTGGGTCGAAGATATCGTCACGTCTATCATCACTTATCGCTATAACCATCGTAAGGCGCTGATCATAACTACCAACCTTGATCCAAAAGGCGGGGTCGGCTATGTAACCGAAGGTGGAACCCAAGTATCCAAGAAAGGTTTGCGAGAGGTCATCGGCGCGCGTGCGGCCTCTCGACTCTCCGAGATGTGCCGTCCTGTGGACCTGTTCGGAGTCGCAGATTATCGGGAGAAGCAAGCGCGGTAGACGTGGGGCAGATTATGCCCCCGCCCTGACGGGCGGGGCTTGTCTGGATTCCTGCCTAGCCTCACTGGTGAGGACGAGGGCTATGATTCAGGGCACCGGGACTGCTTCCCCGTGGTCGATGCAGTCAGCCGCAACGCGCAATGCCAGCGCGCGAACAGCCGCGATAGCTGCATCGCGAATACCACCGTAAGCCATGACTCCGGGCATGGATTCGATATCAGCCCACCAGCGCCCATCCTCCTCTCGCCCTACGACGATGGGTGGGGAAACACGGCGGCTTGGCGAGATTACACTAGAGATATATGCGCATTCTGGTGGTGGAAGACGAAAGCCGGATTGCCGACTTTCTTTCGCGCGGGCTGGTGAGCGGGGGATATGCGGTGGACGTGGCGGCCACGGGCGGGTCGGCGATCGACATGATCCATTCCACCGACTACGACCTGGTGATCCTGGACCTGGGATTGCCGGACGTGGACGGACTCACGGTGCTGCAGAAGATCCGCAACCGGAAAGTCAGCCCTCCGGTGCTGATCCTGAGCGCGCGCGATGCCGTGGACGATCGCGTGAAGGGCCTGGAAGGCGGGGCCGACGATTATCTGGTGAAACCCTTCGCTTTCGTCGAACTTCTGGCGCGAGTTCGCGTGCTGCTCCGGCGCGGCCAACCCACGCCAGAGAAATTGCAGGTGGGCGATCTGTCGCTCGACTGCATCCGGCGCAAGGTTTCGCGCGATGGGGAAAATATCGAGCTGGCTCCCAAGGAATTCAGCATCCTCGAATACCTGATGCGCAACCGCGGACGTCCGCTCAGCCGCACCATGATCGTGGAGCACGTCTGGGACATGGACTACGACGGCCTGACCAATATCGTGGACGTGTACATTCGCCATCTGCGCAGCAAGATCGACGACAAATGGCCGCAGAAGATGATCCAGACGGTGCGCGGCATCGGATACATGCTGGACACTCCCGACCGCCCCACGGAGAAGATGGGATAACGTGCGCGCCCATGTGAATCTCATACGCGGGTTGAGGTTCCGGCTGACCGTCAGCTATCTGCTGTTGTTTTCCGCATTGCTGGTGATGATCGGCCTGTACTTCCGCCACAGCCTGCAGGTTCAGACAGAAGGCGACGTGCGCACGGTCCTGGAAGAGGTTTGGGGCGAGGCCAAAGGCTATCTGCGCATCGAGAACGCGCGGCCACTGTGGACCGCCGACCCGGACGACCCGGAAGACGCGCACACGCTGGATCGTCTGCGGCTGGTCATTCTGCTCACGGATGCCAATGGCAACGTTCTGATCGATTCGCCCACCTACGACTCGATTGGGATCGATTCCCCGGAGGAGATCCGGCGGATCATGGCGCTCAAGGAGCCCGAAATCCACATCCGCACGGACGCCGCCGGCACGCCGTATATCATCAAAGCCGGGGTGATGCTGGACGATCACGGCCGGCGATACTTTTTCGCCATTGGCCGGTCGCTGGGGGATAGCGTGCGCACCGTCCACACGTTCACGCGCGACTATCTTTTTTCCCTGCTGGCGATTATTCCCTTGACCGGATTGCTCGGGTGGGCGCTGGCGGGACGCGCGATTCAGCCCGTGAACGAAGTGGCGCAGGCCGCCCAGAAGATCACCGGCTCGAACCTTTCCTTGCGGATTCCGCTGCGGGGGTCGGGAGACGAACTGGATCATCTGATCGGGAGCTTCAACCGCATGACTACGCGGCTGGAGGATTCCTTCGAGCAGATCCGCCGATTTTCGACCGACGTATCGCATGAGCTACGCACTCCGCTCACCGCGATCCGCGGGCAGCTTGAGGTGGCCTTGTTCACGGCTCAAACACCGGAACAGTACCGCGACGCGATGGTGAATGCGCTGGAGGACGTCGAACAATTATCCAGTATCGTGCGCGCGCTGCTGCTGCTTTCGCAGGCCGAATCGGGGCAGGTGGTTCTGCAAAAGACGAGTTTCGATCTGGGAGAAATGACCGAGGATGTGGTGGACCAGTTCCAGATTCCGGCCGAGGAGCAGCACGTGCGCCTCACCGCCCGGATCGAACCAGGGGTGAAGATTCTGGCCGATCACGTTCAGATCGAAAGGCTGCTCTCGAATCTGCTTTCCAATGCCGTCAAGTACACTCCCGCCGGCGGCACGGTTGAGGTGCGCGTGCGCCGCAATGAACAGAAGAGTGATGAAGAGAAGAATTGGGGACGAATCGAAGTGGAAGATACCGGCGTGGGCATCTCCCCGGAAAACCTGCCGCATATCTTCGACCGTTTCTATCGCGTGCGCAACGCCGAAACCAACCGGATCCAGGGACTGGGGCTGGGCTTGAGCTTTGTGGCCTGGATCGTGAAGGCCCACGGCGGACACGTGGATGTCACCAGCACGGTGGGCGCGGGCACCAAGTTTACAATCCGCCTGCCTGCGGAAGATCCCGCGGGAACGACGGTGAGCGAGGAGTATCCGGCAGCCGTTGAACCCCAGCGGCTGTAGTAAATGCGGTCGCCGATCTGGAGATCTGCACCACGATGTTGTAGATTAGGTGATGCCATGCGTTTCCTTCCTCTTTTCCTCGCGTTGCTGGCAAGCCGGGTGGTCTTCGCCCAGGGCGCTCCAGTGCTGGAGCTGACCGACTTTTCGGGCGTCTGGGCCGAACGCGTTCACGAAGACAGCTACGAACGATCCGGCGGACCGCCGCTGGGCGATTATCAGGGGATTCCGCTCAACGACGCCGGCCGCAGGAAGGCCGACAGCCACGACCACTCGGAGTGGAGCCTGCCTGAATTTCAGTGCCGCCCGCATTCGGCTCCGTATCAATGGCGCGCGCTGGGCAGTGTGCGGTTCTGGAACGAAGTGGATCCCATCGGGCGCAGTTTGCGAGCCATTCACATCGAGTATCTGCGGTCTCTGGATCGCGTGATTTATATGGACGGCCGGCCGCATCCGCCGGATTATGCCCTGCACAGCTGGTCGGGATTTTCGACCGGCAAGTGGGTGGGCAACACGCTGGTGATCGACACCGACCATATCAAGGCCAGCTACCTGCGGCGCAACGGCGCGAGCTTCACCGATAAAGCCACCATGAAGGAATATATCGACCGGCATGGCGACTATCTGGTGATCACAATGATCCTGACCGATCCGGTGTGGCTGGAGGAGCCGTTCATTCAGACCACCAACTACGCACTGGATACGCATACCGCGCTGACCTACTATCCATGCACGGTCAGCGAAGAGAATATTTCGACGGCGGTCCCGCACTTCCTGCCGGGAACAACGGAACAATTGAAGGATGCGGCCGGCTGGATTCCTCCCCAAGCGGCGCGGGGCGGCGCTGCGAGTACCTATCCGGACTACCGGGAGACGCTGAAGCAGGCGGCCAAATAATGAAACCGGTTGGGTTGATTTTGTCGATTTTTGTGTTGGCGGCTGCAGCTGCGTTCGCCCAGGACATCCATGTTCTGCCGGTGCAGGGCAACATCTATATGCTGGTGGGGGGGGGCGGAAATATCGCCGCGTCGATCGGCAAGGATGGAATCCTGCTGGTGGATACGGGGACCAGCGACATGAGCCCCAAGGTGCTGTCGACGGCGCTGCAACTGGTGACCGCGGCCGCGGCAACGCCCGAGCCCAACCGCTGCATCGGGCTGCACTGCCCCGATAGCCCGTACCGCTGGTCGAGCCCGTCGCTCAACGCGATCATCGCGTCGCCGGCTCCGCCGAAACCGATCCGCTACATCATCAACACCAGCATGGATCCGGATCACACCGGCGGCAACGAAGCGCTTTCCGCGCTGCCAGCCGATTCGAAGATCCTGGGCGTGACGTTTCCGCCGGTGGGTGTGGCGCCCACCGCGACCGTGATCGCGCACGAAGACGTGCTGGGTCGAATGAGCGCCGAAACCAACGGAAAGCCCGCGGTTCCCTCCGGGGACTGGCCTACGGATACTTATCGCGGCCGTTCCTATAAGCTCAGCGAATTCTTCAACGGCGAGGGCGTGCTGCTGTATCACGATCCAGCCGCGCATACCGACGGCGACAGCATGGTGTATTTCCGGTACTCGGATGTGATCGCCGCGGGCGACATTCTTTCCACCGTCAGTTATCCGGTGATCGATCTGGCCAAGGGCGGCACCATTCAAGGAATCCTGGACGGGCTGAATCATATCCTGAACATCGCGATTCCGGAGTTCCGCTCACAGGGCGGAACGCTGGTGATCCCGGGCCACGGACGGCTGTGCGATACGGGCGACGTGGCCAACTACCGGAACATGGTGTCGATCATCCGGGATCGCGTGGCCGATTCGATCAAAAAGGGAATGACTCTGGATCAGGTGAAGGCTTCCAAGCCCACCCTGGAGTACGACGGCATTTACGGCGCGACCAGCGGGCCGTGGACCACCGACATGTTCGTCGAGGCCGTGTACAAAAGCTTGAGCGCAAAGCACTAGGTACAATGGCTTTTGGGTAAAGTTCATAGGGGGAGAGTTTCATGACACGCAAAATGCTTCTGGGTATGGCCGGGGTTCTGATATTCGGCATCGCGGCCTATGCGCACCACTCGTTGGGTGCGACCTATGAGGCGGACAAGGAAATCAAGCTGGAGGGGAAGATCGTCCAGCTTCTACTGCGGAACCCGCACTCGTTCCTGCAGATCGACGTCACCGGCAAGGACGGAAGCGTGCAGCGCTGGTCGCTGGAATGGCGCAGTTCGGGGCAGCTCGGCCAGGCCGGGATCAAGCGCGACACCTTGAAAGCGGGAGATGAAGTCGTGGTGACGGCCAATCCCTCGCGTACGAAGGACGATAATCGCGCGGCTTTGAAGACGCTGCATCGCACGTCGGACGGTTTCGGCTGGGGCACCAAGCCGGGCGAGACGATCGAATAGCATGAAGCGATTGGTTGTGTTCGCCGCCGCAGTTTGCCTGCTTGCGCCGACGGCTTATCCTCAAGGCAGGGGCGGTGGACGCGGAAGGGGTGGACGCGGCGGGCCTCCTCCCACTCCCAAAGCGACGGCCGCGATCGACATGACCGGCTACTGGGTGTCGGTGGTGACCGAGGACTGGATGTTCCGCATGGTGACGCCGCCCAAGGGCAAGTATCTGGGCGTTCCGCTCAACGCCGCGGCGCGTAGGGTCGCCGACGCGTGGGATCCGGCGAAGGACGAGGCAGCGGGGGAGCAATGCAAGTCGTACGGCGCCGCTGCGCTGATGCGCGTTCCGGGAAGGCTGCACATCACCTGGGACAACGACACGACGCTGAAGATCGAGACGGAAGCGGGCACGCAGACTCGCCTGTTGCACTTCGGCAACGAGGATGTGCAAAGCCCGGCGGAGAAGGCTGCGCAGAGCAGCGCTCCATCGTGGCAGGGATATTCGATTGCCGAGTGGGAGCAGGCGGAAATCGGCCGGGGCGAGGCGAGGAATGGCGACCTGAAGGTGGTCACTACCCGGCTGCGGCCCGGATATCTTCGCAAGAACGGGGTGCCGTATAGCGAAAACGCGATCGTTACGGAGTGGTACGACATCCATAACGATCCCAGCGGCATCTGGCTGGTGGTCAGCACCGCGGTGAAGGATCCGCAGTATCTGACGGAGCCGTTTATCACCAGCACGCATTTTAAGAAACTGCCGGATAACGCGCCGTGGAAGCCCGAGGCGTGTTCGGCAAAGTAAGCGCGGGGACAGGCAGCGCTGCCCGCGCGCGCCGCAGAGATGTCTTGCTGAAGCCTGCTGGACCGCGCTTGGGGCAGCGTAGCCAGTCCCCTCACAGCGCAATCCTGCCCCACACGTTGTATACTTTCTTGAGACCGTGAGGCTGTACTCGTAGTCAAGAGGGGGCCGGGGGTCTGTCCGAAATCAGGAGAAAAAACCGAATGAGTGAAGCACTCAGTGGTGCGGAGTTTAAGAAGCAATTGCGGGAGGGAAAGCCCAAGCTGGGACTTTTCGTGAACTCGCATAGCCCGACGGTCGCCGAACAACTGGCGCACAGCGGCTACGATTGGCTGCTGGTGGATACCCAGCACGGACCCATGGGGCATGAAACGCTTTCCGCGATGCTCGCGGGTATCGCCTCGGGCGGAGCGAAGTCTTTCGTGCGGGTAGCGGGATATCAGGATCGCGCCGGCATTCAGCAGACGCTCGATATGGGAGCCGACGGCGTGCTGGTTCCCTACATCAACACCGCGGAAGAGGCGCGGCAGGCGGTAAGCTGCGCGCGTTATCCCACCAAGGGAACGCGATCGGTTTACTTTCCGCAGCGGAGCATGAATAAAGCCGGGCTGTTGGGCTACGCCGGAGCGGCTAACGATAATACGATCGTCGCGCTGCAGGTGGAAACCGCCGACTGCATCAAGAATATCGATGAGATCGCCGCGGTTCCGGGCGTCGATCTTCTGTTCCTGGGTCAAAACGATTTGTGCATGTCGATGGGCTTGTTCGAGAAGTACAAGTTCCCGGATATGTACACCTCGCCCGAGCTGGCTGCCGCGACCGATAAACTTCGCGCCGCCGCCAAGAAGAATAACGTGATCCTGGGTCTGTTCCTGTTCGGAACCGCGCGCGTGGGTGAGTTCCTGGATAAGGGATTCCCGTTGATCAGCCTGGGCAACGATCTGCACCACATCCTGACGCAGACCACCGCCTACGTGAAAGACGTGGAGGCCGTTTCCAAGGATAAAGGCGCAGCCTGGACCCGCCGGCCTACTGCCTTGATGTAAGAAGTCCGGGCGTAAACATGCAACTTGTCGAAGCGATGTCCCGCATAGGGGTGGAGTCTGCCTTCGAGGTCCTGGTCAAGGCCAGGGCCCTCGAAAAGCAGGGCAAAAGCGTCATCCACCTGGAGATTGGCGAGCCCGACTTCCCTACCCCGAAGCACGTAGTGGAAGCCGGAAAGCGCGCCCTGGATGAGGGCTGGACCAAGTACGGTCCCACACAGGGGCTGCCCGAGCTGCGCGAGTCGATCGCCGCGTATATTTCGCGCACGCGGAACATCAAGGTTGGGCCGCAGCATGTGTGCGTGGTGCCGGGCGGGAAACCGGTGATGTATTTCGCGATCGTCGCGCTGCTCGAAGCCGGGGACGAAGCGATCTACCCCAATCCTGGCTTTCCGATCTACGAATCGATGATCAAGTTCCAGGGCGCCAAGCCGGTGCCGATTCCGCTGGAGGAAAGCCGCGGATTCTCCTTCGACCTGGACTTGCTCGAACGCAGCCTGACGAAAAAGACCAAGCTGGTGATCCTGAATTCGCCGGCGAATCCGACGGGCGGGATCATGCCGGCCGAAGACGTCAAGCGGCTGGCGGATATTCTGCGCGACCGGGACGTGATGGTCTTGAGCGACGAGATTTATTCGCGGATCGTCTACTCGGGCGAGCCGGTTTCGATCGCCAGCTTTCCGGGGATGCTGGAGAAGACCATTATTCTGGACGGTTTCTCGAAAACCTATTCGATGACCGGGTGGCGGCTGGGCTACGGCGTGATGCCGGAATGGCTGGCGGATGCGGTGGTCAAGCTGATGGTCAACTCGAATTCATGCACGGCGAGTTTCACGCAGCGGGCGGGCATCGCGGCGCTGGATGGCCCGCAGGACGACGTCGACAAGATGGTGGCCGAGTTCCGCAAGCGGCGCGACGTGATCGTCAAGGGCTTGAATGAGATTCCGGGGATCCGCTGCTCCGAGCCGGCCGGCGCGTTCTATGCGTTCCCCAACGTCACGGGTACAGGGTTGCCTTCCAGGCAGTTAGCCGATATGCTGCTCAATGATGCTGGGGTCGCCTGCCTGGATGGCGGCTGCTTCGGATCGGATGGGGATGGGTATATAAGATTTAGTTATGCGAACTCGCTCGAAAACATTCAAGAAGCTCTTCACAGGATCCGCAAGATTTCGACTCGCTGGGCTGCTCGCGCTTAGCGCGATTTTGTTGGCCACCACGGCGTCGGGACAAAGGGCACAAAAAGCGGCAGAGCCGCCGATTCCGCGCATGCCGGACGGCAAGCCGAGCTTCGTCGGTTTCTGGACCCTGCCTTACACTCCGAATAATGCAGCCAAGACCGGCGAAGCCAGCATCCCCTACACCGATGCCGGACGAGCGGCGTTCAAGAATCACGACGCGAAGGACGATCCGACGTCCCGCTGTCTGTATCCGGGCATGCCGCGCATCATGCAATCGCCCTACCCCGTGCAGATCCTGCAGACGCAGGAATACGTCATCATGCTGTTCGAATACATGCGCCAGTGGCGGGCGATTCCCACCGACGACCGCAAGCATCCCGAAAATCTTCCTCCGTCGTTTATGGGAGACTCGGTCGGCAAATGGGACGGCGATACCTTCGTGATCGACACGACCGGGTTGAACGACATGACGTGGCTCGACACCGCCGGCCATCAGCACACCGGCGACATGCACTTGACCGAACGCATGCGGCGCACCCCCACCACGATCACGCTGGAATATACGATCGACGATCCGAAGATGTACGCGAAGCCGTGGGTACAGGAACGGCTTATCCAGCCGCTACCGCCGGCGGCTCACGGCCTGCCCGAGTTGATCGAGTACTCCTGCGAGGAAAACAACAAGGACCTGCCGCACCTGATCACCACCAAACCTGCTGCGGATCGATAAGTCCCTCCAGGCGCCGATAACTGCCTCGAAAATACGCCAGCGGTTCGCCGCCGGGCGCGTCTCCATTCACCGCATCGCCGACGATGATGGTGTGGTCTCCCCCGGGATGGACCGCGTTCACCGTGCATTCGATGAAGGCGATGGCTCCTTCGAGAACGGGGGAACCGGTATGCTCGATGCGGTGCGCTAAGGCGGCGAATCGATCCTCGCCCCGGCGGGCGAACGCGGTCGATAGATGCTCCTGGTCCTGGCGCAGATAGTTGATGCAGAAGTGGCCGCTGGCGACGATCGCGGCGAGGCTCCGCGCGCGATTATCGACGCAAATCAGGAACTGGGGCGGCTCCAGGGAGAGCGAGGTCACGGCGCTCATGGTCATTCCGACCGGTACGCCGTTTTGGTCCAGCGTGGTCACCACGGAAACCCCGGTGAGCCAGTGGCCGGCAAGCTTACGAAACATGTCAGGCTGCATGACGATTCGATCAGTCTAACAGACCGGATTTGTGTCGATTAGAACCAGTCGCCTACCCCGCAGTCGAGCCTGGCTTACAACTGGAACCCCAGTTGCCTAGGCCCTCGAAGAGGAGATCCAATATCATGGAGGGCAAAAACACTGCGGTATTTGGCATTTACAAAAGCCTCGGTCAGGCAGACGAGAGTGTCAATCGCCTGGCGACGGCAGGATTCGACAACGACGATATCTCAGTTCTGTTGCTTGACAACCAGATCACACAGAACTTCGCTCATTAAAGATGAGCCCAAGGCTGCGGGGGGCGCCACCACCACCGCGGGAGCGACAACAGGCGGCGTTATAGGGGGTGCTCTAGGCTTTCTGGCGGCAGTGGGAGCGCTTGCCATTCCCGGAGTGGGGCCGTTGATCGGGGCGGTCCCATCCTGGCCATATTGGCGACCATGGGAGCTGGCGGAGCCTTCGGCGGTGTGATGGGGGCGCTGATCGGCATGGGCATTCCGGAACATAAGGCTAAACAGTTTGAAGGCCGGCTTAACGAGGGAGGAATCCTGGTCTCCGCTCATTGCGACACCTCGGAGGAGATGGACCGAGCCAGGAATATCCTTGAAGAGACAGGTGCGGAAGATATCGCGTCGTCCGGCGAAGCACGCGCAGTTTCGCAGAACCCGCTCTGAGAGAACCACTTGGCGAATCCCTGCGACCTATTTCCGGGCCGCAACATCTAAAAGCTTGGGCGAATTCCATCCCCCCTAATGTTGACGGGGATTGGGGAGATTAATATACAATCGGAAGAGCCATTTCATGCCACTAGCCTTTCCCAAGCCCAGCACGGCCATCCGGCCCGCCTCGTCTTTGCTCGAGCAGATCGGCAACACGCCCCTGCTGCGGCTGGCGAAACTGGACGCGGAGTTTCCGGGCGTCGAGATCTACGCCAAGGCCGAGTTTTTCAACCCGGGCGGGTCGGTCAAGGATCGCGCGGGGCTGAACATGATCCTGGACGGCGAGCGCACCGGCCGCCTGACCAAGGATCGGATCCTGCTGGACGCGACCAGCGGCAACACGGGCATCGCCTACGCCATGATCTCGGCGGTCAAGGGCTATCGCGTAAAGCTGTGCCTGCCCGAAAATGCCTCGCACGAGCGCAAGCAGATCATGAAGAACTACGGCGCGGAGATGGTCTTCTCCGACCCGGGCGAAGGCTCCGACGGAGCCATCCGGCTCTGCAAAAAGATCTACGAGGCCGATCCGGACGCCTATTTTTATCCGGACCAGTACAACAACCCGGCCAACTGGAAGGCGCATTTCGAAGGCACGGCGGTCGAGATCATGGAGCAGACCAAGGGCGCGATCACGCACTTTGTGGCCTGCATGGGCACCAGCGGGACGTTCATGGGGAACTCGAAGCGGTTCAAGCGCGACATGCCTCATGTGCAGTGCATCTCAGCGCAGCCGTCTTCGGGATTTCATGGCCTGGAAGGGCTGAAGCACATGCCGACGAACATCGTGCCGGGCATCTACGATCCGACGATCGCCGACGACAATCTATGGATCGAAACCGAGGACGCCTACAAGATGACGCGCTGGCTGGGCCGCAATGAGGGACTGCTGGCGGGCATGAGCTCGGGCGCGAACGTCCATGCCGCGCGCGAAGTCGCCCAGCGGCTGGCGAAGGAAGGCCGCCCTGGGGTGATCGTCACGATCATCGCCGACGGCGCGACCAAGTATTTGAGCGAGCCCTTCTGGAATGAAGATTAGCCGCAAGACTCAAAACTCATGATCAAAGTGGATGCGCAGGCATGGCAGGTGATGGTGGCCCATGCCGAAGCCAAATTTCCGAATGAATGCTGCGGGGCAATGTTTGGTCATACGACGATCGGCAAAATCGACGGCGACGAGAAGCATGTCACCTCCGCGGAGCCGATGGAGAACGCGTATTCCGGCGCGCAGGGCGCTCGCTATGAGCTGCGTCCCGAAGATTTGATGGAAGCGGATAAGCGGGCGCGGGCGGCCGGACTGGATCTGATCGGCATTTTTCATTCGCATCCGGACTGCGATGCGTACTTCTCCAAGACCGATCTGGAGAACTCCTGTCCGTGGTATTCGTTCGTCGTACTATCGGTGAAGAGCGGCAAGTTCGACCACGCGGCCAGCTTCCTGCCGAACGCCGACCAAACCGCCGCTGAGAAAGAAGATCTGATATGGCCAAAGTCCTGATTCCTACACCGCTGCGCCAATACACGGAGAAGCAAGACTCCGTGGAGCTCACTGGAACTACTGTGGGCGAGGTGCTGGGCGCTCTGACCGCCAAGTTCCCTGATCTGCGCAAACAGCTTTTCAACGATGAAGGCAAACTGCGCAGCTTCGTCAACGTGTATCTGAACGATGAAGACATTCGCTATCTGAAAAAAGATGCGACGCCGGTGGCCGCGAGTGATACGTTGTCGATTGTGCCGAGCATCGCGGGCGGTTCGGCGGGAGTCGCACCGCCTCCCATCGCGTCGCTTTCCAATGACGAGATCCTGCGCTACTCACGCCACCTGATCATGCCCGAGGTCGGTATGGAGGGGCAGCTTCGACTGAAGAACGCGAGTGTCCTGCTGGTTGGAGCCGGCGGGCTGGGTGCGCCTCTGGGTATGTATCTGGCGGCTGCGGGAGTCGGGCGGATCGGATTGGTCGATTCCGACGTCGTAGACTTCACCAATCTTCATCGCCAAGTCATTCACGGCACCAAGGATGTCGGGCGGAAAAAGCTCGATTCGGCCGCGGATACGATTTCGGACATTAATCCTAACGTCAAAATCGAGCTCTACGACACGTGGCTCACGAGCGAAAACGCGCTGGAGATTTGCGCCAAGTACGACCTGATCATCGACGGCACGGATAACTTTCCGACGCGCTACCTGGTGAACGACGCCTGCGTGCTGCTGAAGAAGCCGAATGTTTACGGATCGATCTTCCGCTTCGAGGGGCAGGCGACGGTGTTCGCATATCCGGGCGGACCATGCTACCGGTGCCTGTATCCGGAGCCGCCGCCTCCGGGTCTGGTTCCGAGCTGCGCCGAGGGCGGCGTGCTGGGAATTCTGCCGGGAACCATCGGGCTCATCCAAGCGACAGAGGCAGTGAAGCTGATCCTGGGTGTGGGCGAACCACTGGTGGGGCGCCTGGTGCTCTATGACGCTCTCGCCATGCGCTTTCGTGAACTGAAGCTGCGGCGGAATCCGGAATGCCCGGTGTGCGGCGATCATCCGACCATCACCAAGCTGATCGACTATCAGGAATTCTGCGGGATTCCGCACCACGAGCCGCCTCCGGCGCCGGGCGTCAACGATGGCGAGATCGATCCGGTGGAAGTGAAGGAGATGATGGATCGCGGATCCACCTTCCTGTTGCTGGATGTGCGTGAGCCGCACGAGTACCTGATCTGCAGCATTCCTGGATCGAAGCTGATCCCGCTGGGCGATCTGTCCAAGCGCGTGAATGAGCTTGACACCGCGACCGAGATCGTGGCGCACTGCAAGAGCGGAGTACGCAGCGCCAAGGCGGTCGACTTCCTGAAGCAGGCCGGCTTCAAGAAAGTCAAGAACATGAAGGGCGGCATTTTGGCCTGGAGCGATAAGGTCGACCCGAAGGTTCCGAAGTACTGAAGCCGCTTGCTATCGCGCTGTTAAACTTATAGGGATGAAATTCGGCGGATTTTACGAACATCAGCTTCCCCGCCCGTGGACGCGGGAGTCCGAGCATACGCTGCTCAAGAACGCCCTGGATGAAGTCGAGCTATCCGATCGCAGCGGATTCGACTACATCTGGGCCACCGAGCATCACTTTTTAGAAGAATACGCGCACTCATCCGCTCCCGAAGTTTTTCTGGCGGCGTGCAGCCAACGCACCAAGAACGTGCGGATCGGCCACGGCATCGTGCAGATGTCTCCGTACATCAACCATCCAGCGCGCGTGGCGGAACGCATCGCGACGCTCGACCTGCTCAGCGATGGCCGGGTCGAGTACGGCATCGGCGCGGGCGCAACGCAAACCGAGTTGGGCGGCTTTAACGTCCCGCAGGCCGTCAAGAAAGATATGATGCTGGAGGGCGCGCGGGCGGTGGTCGAGATGCTCACGCAAGAGCCCTTCCCGGCATCGACGGCCAGTACGTGAAGATGCCGGCGCGCAACGTGGTCCCGAAACCGCTGCAAAAGCCGCATCCGCCGATGTGGCTGGCGTGTTCGAACCGTCCGTCGATTCTGCAAGCCGCGCGGCTGGGCTTGGGTGCGCTGACGTTCTCTTTCATCGATCCCGGGCAAGCTCGCCAGTGGGTCATCGACTATTACGAGACCTTCGAGAAGGAGTGCGTGCCCTTGGGCTACGCGGTGAATCCGAACATCGCGATCACCTGCCCGTTCTTGTGCGACCGGAACGAAACGCGAGTGCAGCAAATCGCCGCGGAGAGCTACGGCTTCTTCATCTATGGGCTGGGGCACTACAGCTTTTTCGGCGAGCATGAACCGGCCAAAACCGATATCTGGGACGAGTTCAAGAATCATCCCAAAGAGTTCACGCCGCCGGATGGGCGCACGCAGGACTGCGTCGGCACGCCAGAGCAATTGCGCACGCGACTGCGCGAGTTTGAGGACGCCGGGATCGACCAGGTAATCTGCCTGTCGCAGGCCGGGAACCTCTCGCACGACATGCTGAGCTCCTCGATCGAGCTGTTCAGCAAAGAGGTTCTGCCAGAGTTCAAGGATCGCGAGCAGAAGAGCGCCCGGGCCAAGGCCGAGCGTCGCGAACGACTGACGGAGTTGTGCATGCCTCGGCGGCCGAAGGTCGAGGCGCCCAGCGCACCGACAATCATCCGCGCGGCGGGACACCACTAGAGAAGAGCGCCGGGCATGCCCGACCCCTACCTGTGCGCGGCTTCCGCCTTCATCTTTTTCCCGTCGGACTCGGTGTACCATCCGGCTTTCACCAGCTCATCGACGGATTTCGAGAATTTCTTCTCGTAGTTTTTATCGCTGCCGTAGAGCGAATCCAGGCGCGCTTTGTCGAATGCGGCGGTGTGCCCGAACTCGCGGCAGGCCGCGGGCGTGCTGCCGGTGAAATACGTCGCCGCCGGAACGTCCACCCACGGGCTCCGGACGCCGCCGACGCCGTTGCCGGCCTGGTCGAGCACGACCGCGCCATCCTTGATTTCGATGGGCATGGCGCGCGGAGCCGGTTTCCCTTTTCGGGCCCACTGGTCCAGATTCACCAGAGCGGCGTCATACACGAACTTCAGCCGGGTATCCGTGCTGAACGAAAACGGCGGATCGCATTTCGCGTTTAACGGGAATTCCGGAGTTCCCTGCGTGGCCCCGCCCGAAGCAGTCTGATCCGCGAAGGTCGGAAAGCCGCGATCGTACGCCCAGCGATCGATGTGCGAAGCGCCGGCGACTTCGTAACGTCGGAACCGGTTACCGGGCTCGTCGCTATCGGGACGGCGCTGCGCCATCGAGCCATCCACTTCACCTTGTGCGACGACCTCGATCACGGGAACATCCACTTTCGCGACGATGCTGCGCGGGTCATCCCGTCCGGGAGCCGCTCCGCACTGGCTGAGGCGGCTGGGGGCACCCGGGTTGCGAAGCAGATAGCCATCGTACACAGGCTTGCCGTTGGCAAGGCGCGCGTGGGAATGGATCGCGTCGAGGTAGGTTACGACGTCGGGGAACTGGCTGGTCATGTATAGGCCTTCCACGCGGAATCCCGCGAACGGGCTGCCCGCGGGTGCGGCCTTGAGCAATGCACCAACCTGGCTGATCAGATCCCAGCGAAGACCCTCTTCCATATTGGATGGTCCGGCCTTGGCGCCCCGGCCGGCGCGACCGCCCCTGGCAGCGGGACACACTTCGCCCGGATTCGGATTGGCGAAGGAAAGGGCCTCGTAACGGGTGGGATTGAACTTCTTGAGCGCATCGGTTGCCGCGGGCATGGTGATCCCGACCCACGCGTCGCCGTGCTCCATGATGTGCTCATTCAGGTAGCCGTACATGATGGCCCAGTCGAAGCGGCGCACCGCGCCGAGAGGTTCGACCACAACAGCGCCGCTGAACTTTGAGGCATTGGCGGGCCGGCGGACCAGAATCCGCGCAGCGTAGGGAGCATTCGGAGTTTTCACGGTGAGGGAACCATCCGCGGCCCAGTCGTACACGTTCGCCGTGCCGCTGACAATGAACTCCTGTTCCACGTAGCCGTATTTCGAGAGATCGTACGGCACCAGGCTATGCGCGTCGTCCAGGAACGGATAGGAACCCGCAGTCACGGGAACCGGTCCGGTGAATTTGGGAACGGGTGTGCCCTGCCCCGCCGCGAATGCAGTTGTCAGGAGCGCGATAAAGATAGTCTGTTTCATGTTCTTCCTCATTGTCTCTTAAGGCCTCTTAGCGGGGTTGTGTGACCACGTCCACCAGCGCGGGCTCGCCGCGCCGGACGATTTCTACGGCCCGCTGCAGAGCGGGACCCAGATCCTTGGGATCCGTGACCGGCCCCTCGGCATGCACACCCAATCCCTCCGCGATCTTCGAATAATTAATATTCGGATCTTCGAGCGTCGTGCCGATCACGGCGCGATCGATCCCGCGATTGTGGCGGTTCGCCATGCGCTGCACGTGCATCAACTCCTGATGATAGGCGCGATTGTTGTGCATCACGCTCAGCAGAGGGATCTTGTGATGCGCTGCCGTCCATAACACCGCAGGTGCATACATGAGATCGCCGTCATTCTGGATGCTGACGCTCAGGCGGCCTCGTTTGCGATTCGCCAGAGCCGCACCCACGGCAGCCGGCGCACCGTAGCCGACGCCCGCACCGCCCGATCCGCCAATATACTGATAGTGCTTGTCGAAATTCCAGAGACGCAAGGGCCAGCGGCTGATAAACGGAACATCGGATACCAACGACCAGTCGTCGTTCTTGATCTGCGCCCACAGTTCGGCCGAGAGGCGAGCGGTGCTGATGGGGCTCGCATCCCAGGCATAGGCCGCGTCGGAGCGTGTGCGTTCCAGGGAATCGCGGCTTGCTGCAGCGAGCTTCGCGCCGCGTGCTTCGAACGCGCTCCTGCGGCCGGGAGTCGTCAGGCGCTTCACGGCTTCAATCAAGGATGGCAGCGTCGCTTCAGCATCGGCGGCCATCGCCAGGTCGACTTCGGGATAGCGCTCGAAGTCCTGATAATTGCTGTGCAGGAAGAGATCGCCCGCGGTGATGCTGATCAGTTTCGCTCCGGGCTTGGTGATAGACTGCGAGGTTCGCTGGAGCTGATCGCGGAAGGAATGCACCGTCCCCCAAAAGTCGGTGAGTTCGAGGCCGAGGATCACGTCAGCGCCAGCGACTAAGGCGCGGCTGCGCTCGGTGTGATTCAGCGCGTGGCGCGTCGGGAAATTCATGCGCCCGCCCTGATCGATCACGGGGGCTTGCAGTGCTTCCGCGAGTTCGATCAACAGGGCCATCCCGGCAGGCGTGCGCGCGGCACGGTCGGCAACAATGACTGGGTTCTCCGCTGTTACCAACATCGTTGCGGCTTCGGCCACGGCGCTCGATTCGCCCTGAGGCGGCGCGGCTAGGGTAAGCTTCGGAATGCTCAGGCGGGCATTGGCGCGAATGGCGTCCTCCTGCAGATCGCCGTCGGCCACCAGCACGATCGGCATCATGGGCGGCGTCATCGCGATCTTGTAAGCTCGCACGGCCGATTCGGCAAAGTGCGTGAGCGAGGTCGGGGAATCGTCCCACTTCACGAAATCGCGCACCAGCGACGCGCCGTCCTGGACGCTGTGCGCCCATTCCACCCCCGGGCGTCGATTCGTCGCGTTGGCGATATTGCCGAAGATCACATACACGGGGACGCGATCGCAGTAGGCGTTGTAGATCGCCATGGCCGCATGCTGCAGGCCCACGGTGCCATGGGCGAATACGGCCAGCGGCTTGCCCTCGATCTTGGAATAGCCGTGGGCCATGCCGACCGCCGATTCCTCGTGGCAGCAGGTGAGGAATTCGGGATTGCGATTGCCTCCGTAGTTGATCACCGATTCGTGCAGAGAGCGGAAGCTGGAGCCGGGGTTGGAACAGATGTACTCGATGCCCAGGGATTTGAGCACGTCGACCATGAAGTCGGAACCGGGCCGTTCGTTGGTGAGAACTTCGACACGGGGAGGCGTTCCCGTTTCCGCCGCACGTTCCACGGCATTTGGGGCTGCAGCGTTCGGAGCCGTGACGCTGGGGGTGGCGGGCGATCTGGGTTGCTGCGCTCGGGCGGGGACGCTGCCGGCAGCCAAGGTTGCGGCACCGACGGTCGCGCTCTGAAGGAAATTACGTCGGTTTAGGGCGCGTTTCTTGGACCGGGCCACGGGGCTCTACCTGCTCAGAGATAGAGTATCACTTGGAAGGCAGACCGAACTCGACCTTGCGTTCCTTGTTGATCTGCGTGCTGAAGTCGCGATCCACAAGGTCGAGCGAGACGCTGTTTTTCAGTCCCTGCACGGTGATGTAATTGAGGGTGTCGCCCTCCACCCAATACGCGATGGCCGGGAAGATGGTGTGGTCTTTCAGGGCGACCAGGAAAATCACCTGCTGATCACTTGTATTAACAGTCGAGTCCCCGGCGTTGGCCGTCTGCGGCCCAGGCTCGGGAAGGGGCACGTTTGAGTAGTCGCGCACCACCGGGTTGGCGGTATCCGGCTTGAAGTATTGGTTGATGATCACCACGGGCGGCTGCGTGGTCTGATCGTAGCCATTGCCGTAAGCGGAGATCTGGCTGACGTCTTGCGAATAGGGCGCGGCGGGCGCTTCGTAATCGTAATACCCGCCGCCGTAGAATACCGGATACGGAATCGCGACGGCATTCGCGTGTGACCCATGCGGAACTCGAGGAGCAGACGCCGCGACCAGGGGTGAGCCTGGAAGGCGAGGATTCCTTACGGCCACGGGCGCGCCGGTACCGGGATAAATCAGTCTCCCGAATCCAGCCCCGCCGGTGGTGCCAATTACGCCCGCGGGATTGGACATGCGGCCAAAACCAGTAGGATCGGGGGCGCGCTGAGCCCACCCCATCGCGGCAACCAGCAATAGTACGGCCGAGAACTTCATCGGAGTCGCCTCCTGATTTATATTTTAGTCGTATTTTAGACGCTTTTAGGAGACGTGGCGTTCAGAGCTAATACAGCATGAGGTAAACCACCACACCCGTAACGCTGACGTACAGCCAGATGGGGAGAGTCCAGCGGGCGATGCTCCGGTGGCGGGAGAAGTTCCCGGTTTTCTCCGCCTTGAGCGCGCGGCGTAACGTGATGATCGCCAGCACAGGCACGGCAGCGGCCAGAGGCGTATGGGTGTACAGAATAGTGAAGTAGACGTATCGAATGAATCCGGTCTTTTGGTAGTAAACGATGCCGGAATTCGCATGATAGATCAGGTATGAGACCAGGAAAACGACGGACACGCAGAACGCCGCGATCATGGTCTTCTTGTGAGCTTCGCGGCGGCCCGCCCGAATCAGCGCGTAGCCGATGAGCAGCAAAATTGCGGCGGTGGCGTTCAGAATGGCGTTGACCGCCGGCAGATTGTGGACGCCCATCAGGACGGCAGCCTGAGCAGAGCCTTGGCGTCGGCGATCACGCGCGTAATCGCATCGGGTTCCGAGGTCAGGTAGTATCCGCGGATCTCCGATTTGCGGTCGACAAGAGTGAAGCGAGTGGAGTGATCCAGGCTTCCGTCCACGGCGTTGAGCTTAAATACGTCCTGGCCCAGATGATTCAGCGTCGCTTGCGGGCCGGTCAGAAAATACCAGACTCCGGGCTTGGCGCTGTAGAACGCAGCGTACTTGGCGAGATCCTGGGGCGTGTCCCGGCCGGGATCGACGGTGATGGAGACCAGCCGCACATCCTGCCCGGCCAGGGCGGTCTGCACCTGGTGCATCTGCGAGCTCATGCGCGGGCACGGCCCGGGGCAGTTGGTGAACATGAAGTCCGCCACCCACACGTGCCCCTTCAACATCGGTGCGCTGGCAAAGCTCGCGCCGGTTTGATCCGTAAGAGTGAAATCGGTGACGGCGCCGAGTGAGGGCAGATCGGCGTGCGGCGCGGCGCAACCAATCAGCGCCATCGCGAGCAGACTAGCCGCCGTTTTAGCTATCGAGTGCCATGAGTCCATACAGCAAGGGAAGATAGAGCACGCTTGCCAGCAGGACGCGGCGGGCTTGCAAGCGGGTTTGATGCGAATTCGCCTGGAATCCCGCGTACAGCACGAGAGTCCCAAGCACGGACGCACCGAATAGATAAAAGTTCCCGGCCATATCGAAGAACTTCGGCGCGAGGCTCATGGGTACAAGAGCCATGGAAAACCAGACAATGCGGCGAGCCGTGGAATCGACCGTCGGCTCGACCACGGGAAGCATGCGGATGCCGGCCCGCGCGTAATCCTCCCGATACATCCAAGCGATCGCGTAGAAGTGCGGGAACTGCCACAGGAACAGGATGGCAAAGAGGATCCCCGCCTCGTAGTTCAAATGGCCGGTGGCGGCCGCATAGCCGATCAGCGGAGGCATGGCGCCTGGAATCGCACCGATGGTGGTCGAGATCGGCGACACGCGCTTCAGAGGCGTATAGACGAACAGGTAGCTGGCCAGCGTGAACAGCGCCAGGAGCGAGGTCAACAAATTTACACCGAGCCAGAGTTCCACGAAACCCGCAGCGGAAAGGATCGTGCCGAATGTGAGCGCTTTGCGCGCAGTGAGCCGGCCGGAGGGAATCGGACGAGCTTTGGTCCGGTTCATGAGGCCGTCGCCTTCGCGCTCGTACCACTGATTCAAGGCCGCCGTGCCGCCCGCGATCAGCATGGTCCCGAGCAGCGTGTGGAACAGCTCCATCCAGGTCCAGGGCCTTCCGAGGTGCGTGCCGAACAGGAAGCCGATGCCGGTGCTCATCAGGATGAACAGCGTGATGCGCGGCTTGGTGAGCTCGATATAGCGGTTCATGAAGTCACCGCCTGGTGTGTGTCCGAAGTTTTTGTATCCGACGTTTGTGTTTCCGTTGTTTCCGGCGCGCGTGCGTGAACATTCCGCCGGATTTGAATCGCCAGGACCACGCTCGCGGCCAGAGTGAGGCCGCCCGTCGCGACATGCGCCACGGTCGTCAACACCATCGCCAGCGGATACTCCGCAGCATTCATGCGCGCAATGTACGCGACGATACCGAGGAAAATCTGAATCAGCGTGATCGTCAGAAGGCCGATAGCCGCCGGCCGCAGCGCCCGGTGATTGGGGAACTGGTTCAGGACGAATACCGCCGTCAGAAGAATCACCAGAGGAACGAGCATCGCGCCGATCACGTGCGGCATGAGCCCGAACGCCCGGTGGCGGAAGCCCGCGCCGAGCCCGATCTGCACCAGCACTAGCACCGGAGTCAGGATAGCGAGCGATCGCAGGGAAGGCCAGCCGTAGTCCTCTACCGGATCCGGTCCTTGCTGCCAGTTTTTCGAAGTAAAGACAGCGATGGCGACCGTAACAGAGAAGAACAGTTGCGCGAGACACGCGTGGGCGATGCTGATCGGCGCGGGTTGTAGCAGGAGCACGGTGGCGCCGCCCAGCAGGCCTTGTGCGACCACGCCACCTAGGGCGAGCCATCCCAGCCTCCGCATCCACTTGCGTTTCTCGACGCGCGCGATCCAGATGGCCAGAATAATGGTCAGCGTCCCTACCACGGTCGCGATCATGCGGTGGCCGGTTTCAAACAGTACGCCACCGGTCATCTGCGGAAATACCTGGCCGTAGGACAACGGCCAATCGGGCACCGAGAGTCCGGCTTCCTTGCTGGTGACGGAAGCGCCGGCGATGACCAGGAACAGCGTGCACACTGCGACCAGCGTCGCGTAACGGTGCAGCCAGGGGGTTTGTTGCATTGGGTTCTGGAACAACCTACATTTCTAGTTTAACGCGTGAAATTCTAGTTTAGCGCGTAGAATGAGGTTTCGGTGATTTCTTCGCTTCATCAGCCCATCCATACCGTCTACGGCGGCGCACACTTATTTAAATCAACCACTTGCAGCAAGTTGGGCGCGCTGGCCAGGAAAGCGTTTGACGATTACGCGCCCGACGCCGCCACGATGGCGAAGGTTTTCGGTATCGATGGCCTGGAGAGTTTGGTCCATACACGCGTCCGTGAGAAGCTGGGCCGCGAGCCTATCGAGGATTACCGGATCGATTTCGAGGACGGATTCGGCGTTCGCTCCGATGCCGAAGAGGACGCTGCGGCGGATACTGCCGCTCGAGAGGTTACCGCGGCCGTTCAGGCGAAATCGCTGCCGGGGATGTTCGGTATTCGCGTGAAGTCCTTCCATTCTGCGACCACGAAAGAGCGCGCGCTGCGGACGCTGGATCGTTTTCTTACACAGGCGACACTACCGGAGAACTTCGTGGTCACCCTGCCGAAGATCACCGCGCCGGAGCAAGTCTCCGAGTTAGTGCGCGCACTTGAGCCCTATCCCGATGTGCGCATCGAGATCATGATCGAGACGCCGGTGTCGATATTTATACTCCCGCAGCTGCTGGAAGCAGCCGGAGGCAAATGTCTCGCTGCTCATTTCGGAGCGTACGACTACATTGCGAGCCTGGGCATTGCCGCGGCCGAGCAGCGTCTGCATCATCCAGCCTGTGACTTTGCCCGGTCGATGATGCTGGCCACGCTCGCAGAGACCGGCGTGTGGCTGGTGGACGGAGCAACGAACCTGCTTCCCTTCCCGCCCGAGGTCCATCGAGCCTGGAAGCTGCACTACGACAATATCCGGCATTCTCTCTACAACGGCTTTTATCAGGGCTGGGACCTCCATCCGGCTCAGATTCCGGCTCGTTTCATTGCCGTGCAGACGTTCTTTCTGGAAGGGCTCGCGGAAGCATCGCTCAGGCTGCGAAATTTCAGGGATCAATCCGAGCAGGCCACACGCGCGGGCGCAATCTTCGACGATGCGGCCACCGGACGCGGGCTGGTTAATTTCTTCGAGCGGGCGGTGCGCTGCGGCGCGATCGATGAAAACGACGTGCCCACGTGAAGTGGAGGAGGGGCGGCCGGTTCAGCCCCGTCCGTCAGGACGGGGGATATGCAGTTCGCGATTTATCCCCCGCCCTCACGGGCGGGGCTGAATTCGGGATTCGCAGTAAATGCAGACCACCGATTCCGAGACGCGAGAGCATCGAGCAGTCAAGCTCTCTTCTTAACGGCGCTGATCAGGCGCTCCGAGCGGACCGGCTTAGCGAGAACTTCGTCGACCAAGGCCTGCTCGGGGTGACCTTCCAGATCCGCGCCCCAGCCCGCCAGCACGACAATCCGCACGCCCGGCGCCGCCTCGCGAAACTCGCGAACCAGGGCGAGGCCGTCTTCAGAGGACGGCAGGCGGAGATCCAGAATCACGCACTCGGGTGAAAATTCGCGAAACCGATTGCGGGCTGTATCCGCATCGGCTGCGGTGGACACCCGATGACCGTCGCGCTCCAGCAGCATCTTGCGGATCTCGAGACCGCCCGGGTCATCGTCAACGAGCAGAACGCGCGCCATCCGTTAAACTCAGCCTAATTAAACTTCACGGCGGCGATCACCAATTGCGGCATCATCTGATTCCAGCTCTCCGGCGTGTTGTCGAAGGGCAGGCGGAAACTCTTGGTTTCGCCGGGCTTCAGGCCGCCCATTTTGGAGCTCACGATGGCCACGCGTTGCCGCAGGCTCACTTGGCCGGAGTAATTGTAGAACACGCAGTAGATCTCTACCGTATCCAGGCTGCGGTCGCCGGCGTTGGTGATGTTGCCCGCGATTTCCACCACCATCTGGCTGAAATAATTCTTCGAGGCTTTCATGCCTACGTCACTGAGCTTGAGATTCCGGATGTAAGCCCGCGCCTCCGGAGTCAGAGGCGCTTCGGCGGCAGGTTTGTGCGGAGCAAGCTCCAGATAAGCGAACACGCCCGCCCCCGCCAGCACCAGCGCGATCATTACCATCTGCGGCAGCCCAAACCGCTGCTGCTTGGGCGGTGCGGCAGCCGAAAGCGGATAGTTACTGGCCACTGACGGTCATCTCCCCGATCAGCAACGCCGGGGAGGCAATCGAGCTGCGGAACTCGAGGTTCGCGCCCACTTGCTCCAGGTTCATCAGCATCTGTTTCAGATTTCCGGCGATGGTGATCTCCGAAACAGGATACGCCAATTCGCCATTTTCGATCCACAGGCCGGCCGCGCCGGAAGAATAATCGCCGGTCACGGTGTTGGCCGACGCGCCGATCAGCTCCGTGACGTAGAGACCTTGGCGGACGCCGGCGATCAAATCCGCTTCGGAGCGCGCCCCCGCTTCGATATAGAAGTTGCCTGGGCCGACTCCGGCACTCCCGGCGAGCCCGCGCGACGCGTTGCCCGTGGTCTTCAACCCGAGTTTGAGCGCTGTGTAGGTGTTCAACAGATAACTCTTGAGCACGCCGCGCTCGATGACCACGGTCCGCCGCGAGGTCACACCTTCATCGTCAAAAGGCGAACTGCCGAACAAGCCCGGCATGGTCGCATCGTCGATGATGGTCAGCGCTTCCGATGCGATCTTCTCTCCCAGCTTTCCGGTCAGAAACGAAGCATGACGGTAGATTGCGCCGCCGTTGACCGCATCGAAGAGATCGCCCAACAGCATGCGCGCGGTGCGAGGCTCGAAGATCACCGGCACTTTCTGGGTCGGGACCTTGCGCGGATTCAGACGTCGCAATGCGCGTTCCGCGGCACGTTTTCCAACTGCCTCCGGACTTTCCAGATCGGAGACCCGGCGCGCGGACGACTGCCAGTAATCGCGCTCCATGGAGCCGTTCTGTTTAGCTACCGGGACGACGCTCAGACCGCAGCTCGAGGTCCTATACTCGCCGGCGAATCCCAGCGAATTGGCGAACCCCCGCGAGCCGAGGTAGGAATCGAACGAAGCGCCTTCCGAGTTCGTGATGCGCGCATCCGCCGCCAGCGCGACCTCTTCGGCCTTCAGCGCCTGGGCGATTTTCGCCTCGGTTTCCAGGCGGGACACCGAATCGTCGTAAAGTTTCAGGTCGCCCGAGAAGCGTCCCAGATCGGCAGGATCGGGCAGACCGGCGTGCGGATCGGGAGTCGTGATCCGGGCCAGATCCAGTGCTCCACGGACCATGGATTCGATGCCTTGCGGCGATAAATCGGATGTTCTGGATGAACCGGTCAGATTGCCGACCAGCACGCGGATTCCGGCTCCGCGCGAACCCGCCTGCTTCAGGTTTTCGACTTCCCGCATGCGGACGCCGGCGGAAAATTCTTCGCCTTCGGAGATGGTGCACTCGGCGCCGGTCGCCCCTGCCTCCAGCGCGCGGCGCACAGCAGAGCGCGCGATATCAAGAAGCAGTTCGCTCATGCCGCTGTCCCGCCGACGGTCATCTTGTCGATCTTCACGGTCGGGATGCCGACGCCCACCGGCACGCTCTGCCCCTCCTTGCCGCAGACACCGATGCCTTCGTCGAGCTCGAGATCGTTACCCACCATGCTGACGAACTTCAGCGCCTCGGGACCGTTGCCGATCAAGGTCGCGCCTTTCACCGGGCGGGTTAGCTTGCCGTCTTCGATCAGGTAGCTTTCCGTCGCCTGGAAAACGAAGTTCCCGCTGGTGATGTCCACCTGCCCGCCCCCGAAGGTCGCGCAATAGATGCCTTTGGGAACGCTGCGGATGATATCGCCAGGGTCGCTCTGCCCTGCCAGCATATAAGTATTGGTCATGCGCGGCATGGGGATGTGCTGGTAACTTTCGCGCCGTCCGCTACCGGTTGAAGCGGACCCCAGCAGCCGCGCCGAAAGCGTGTCTTGCAGATACCCGCGCAGGATGCCGTTCTCGATCAGCACGTTCTTCTGCGTAGGAACGCCTTCGTCGTCGACGTTCAGCGATCCGCGGCGGCTGCCGATCGTTCCATCGTCAATGACCGTGCACAAAGGACTTGCCACCTGCTGGCCGATGCGGCCACTAAAGGCGGAAACACCCTTACGATTGAAATCGGCTTCGAGGCCATGTCCGACCGCTTCATGCAGCAGGATCCCAGGCCATCCGGGTCCCAGCACTACGATGGATTCGCCCGCGGGCGCGTCCACAGCCGTGAGCTGCACGATTGCTTGACGCGCGGCTTCCTTGGCGAAATGCTCGGGAGTCTTCTCTTTCAGGAAGAAATCCAGAGTCACGCGTCCGCCGCCGCCCGAATAGCCTTGCTGCGGAACGCCGTCGGTTTCGCGAGCCAGCGCCGCGACGCCCATGCGCGCCATCGGCTGGCGATCGAAACTGAGACGGCCATCGCTCGACGCCACCAGAACTTCGCGGATGCTGTCGGCATAATTCGCGATCACCTGGAATACGCGGCTGTCATACGCGCGAGCGGCTGCGTCGGCACGTTTCACCAGGTCCACACGCTCGGCCAGACTCAGTTCATGCGGCGAGGTCACCATCGAATAGAGATTGTGTTTGCGGGCCTCCTGGAAGCCGGTTTTTACCACGCTCGCCGGGCCGCGGGCGATCAGGGCCGCCACGCGCGCGGCCTTTTTAATCTTCTCGGGGCTGAGATCGTCGCTATAGGCGTAGCCGGTGCGCTCGCCCGCGATCACGCGAATGCCGACGCCCAGCGTCACGCTCTCACTCGCGCTCTTGACGATGCCCTCGTCGATGCCGATGGAGCTGGTGGAGAGGTATTCGAAATACAGATCCGCATACTCGCCTCCCGCCGAGAGCGCCTCGCTCAGATACGATTCCAGATCGCGCTCGGTGATCCCGAATTTCAAGGCAAAGAAGGACGGAGATAACCCCATACTTTGAGCCTAGCAGACATGTAGAATAGTCCGAGAACAGGAGAATCAATGAATCGACGCAAGGCAATTGGATCCATAGTTGTCGGGGCTGCAGCCACAGCCGCCACGGTGCGCGTGGCCAGCGCCGCCGAGACGGAAATCGAACTTTTCTTGGGGCATTGGAAGAAGTCGAAAGACCTGACCTTAAAGACCGCCGAGGCCATGCCGGCAGAGTTCTACGATTTCAAGCCGTTCCCCGAGGCACGCGCGTTCGGCGCGGAGCAGCAACATCTGGGCCAGGCGGAAGGCTTCTACCTGGGCCGGCTTGGCAAAGGCGCGGCGCCCGCGGCTCCTCGTGGCGATATCACCAAGGATGCGACGGTGAAGTACCTGACGGCGGTATTTGACTGGTCGATCGGCGTGGTTGGGCAACTGACTGCGGCGGATCTGACCAAGACGTTCGGCCAGGGCAAGCAGGCCGCGACTGGCCTGGAACTGCTGTATCAGGCGATGATCCACACGGCGCACACGCGCGGCTACGGCGAAATGTACCTGCGCATCAAGGGCGTAGTGCCGCCTACTTACGACGTGTAGGCTTGCGGCCCGAACGCTTGCCGGACGTTCGCTTACCGCGGGCCGCTCGCTGGCGCTCGGGGTTCTTTGATGCGCCCTGTGGTGCGCCTTGTGAGCCGACTACCGAGAACTGTAGTTTCTTCTCGACTCCATCGACGCGGTCGAGCCTGACGCGCACGTGGTCGCCGATCGAGTACTGCCGGCGGCTGCGTTCCCCGATGATCTTGCGAACGTTTTCGTGATACGTGTAGCGATCGCCCGGCAGTGTATCGAGCGGCACCAGACCCTCAATGAACAGATCCTCCAACTCCACGAAAAAGCCGAAGCGGGTGGTGGAAATGATCAAGGCGGAGAATTCGTCGCCCACCTTGTCGATCATGAACTTCACTTTTTTCCACTCGACCAGTTCGCGCTCGGCTTCGGCGGCGCGACGCTCGGTATCGGAGGAAGATTCCGCGATACTGCGCATATCGGCGTCGTAACGGCTCGCGTCGAGATGTGCGCCCAGTACGCGGTGCACGATCAGGTCGGGATAACGGCGAATCGGGGAAGTGAAATGCGTATAGCTCGGCGCGGCCAACGCGAAATGGCCCTGGTTACGATCGCTGTAGCGGGCTTGCTTCAATGACCGGAGCATCAGATAGCTCAGGATGCGCTCTTCAGGTTTGCCTTCGATCTTCTTGACCAGTCTCTGGTAGTTGCGCGATGTGAAGTTGACGTCGTCCAGGGCCACCACAATCTGATCGCCGAATCGTTTTACAGGCGCAGCGCCGCCACGAAGCGAATAGCCGAAGTGCGTGGCGACCTCCTCGAACTCGAGCACGCGCTTGGGATCGGGGCGCTCGTGAATACGGAAGATGGTGGGGACTTCCAGGGCTTCCAGGTGCGATGCGACGGCTTCGTTCGCCGCCAGCATGAACTCCTCGATCAGGCGATGCGCGATGTTGCGTGGCGCGCGGCTGACCCCGGTCATTTCGCCGAATTCGTTGAACTCGAGCAGAGGCTCAGGCAGATCGAAATCGATGGACCCGCGCCGCACGCGCTTCCGATTCAGGATGAGCGCCAGTTCCTGCATCCACTTGAAACGCTGCACCAGCCGCTCGTAGCGTTCTACCAGGGCCGGATCGCCTTCGAGCACGCCATGGACCGCCGTGTAGGTCATCCGCTCCGCGCTGCGAATCACGCCGCGGGTGAACTCCTGAGCCACCACGTCACCCTGCGCGTCGAGCTCCAGCAACGCCGAGAGCACCAGCCGGTCTTCATGCGGCCGCAGCGAGCACTGGTCGGTCGATAGCTCCAACGGCAGCATGGGAACAGCGCGATCGGGAAAATAGACGCTGGTGCCGCGCAACGCCGCCTCGCGGTCGATGGGCGAGCCGGGCCGCACATAGTGGCTCACGTCGGCGATGTGCACTTGCAACGCCCAATGCCCGTTACTGAGCGGCTCCACCCACACGGCATCGTCGAAATCGCGCGCCGTTTCGCCATCGATGGTGACGATATCGAGTTCCCGAAAATCGCGGCGGCGGGCGAGCTCGTCTGGAGGAATCGCCCCGGGAATTGCGCGCGCCTGTTGCAGAACTTCGTCGGGAAAGTGATGCGGGATGTGATGCGAGCGGATGAGAATCTCGACGTCGATACCGAAATCGCCGGGCAGGCCCAGGATCTCGATAATCCGGCCCACCGGACGGTCGCCGTCTTCGCCGAAATCCATGATCTCCGCCGTGACGATCATGCCGTCCAGGTCTTCGATCGTATTCACGGTGATCGCCGAAGCGCCCACGCGATCCACCGTCACTTGCCTCGAGGGCAGAGCCATGTCTTCGGGAATCTCGATCCACTGGCGGAGCCGTTCGTCGTGCGGAACCACGAAATTGCCCTGACGACGGATGCGGAACTCGCCGACCACGGTCAGATGGGCGCGGCGCAACACGCGCACGATCTCGCCATCGGCCTTTCCATCGTGTTCGATGCGGCTGATTTTCGCGATCACGCGGTCGCCATGCATGGCGCGCGACGCGGATTCTTTGGGGATATAGACGTCGCCGCGCAGGCCGGGGACCGGCACGTCCGGAATCACGAAGCCGTAGCCGTCGCGGTGGACGTTCAGGCGTCCCACAGCGAATTCGCGGCTGACGCCCGTCGCCGTGTAGTGCCCGGATCGCGTTTCAACGATGTCGCCTCGCTGCGCCAGGCGGTCCAGCTCTTTTTCAAGCTGCTCGCGAGTGGTGCCCTGACGGGAACGCTCCCGCAGCAGCTGCTTGAGGTTCGTCCGGCCGTGCGGAAGCTTGCGAATGTGCTCGATCAGGGACAGCGCCACGATCCATTATATTAGTGAGACGGATTTATATTCATATGGAATTAAAGGTCGTTCGCCTCGAGATCCCTGAAAACGGCAACATCATTGTCGGCCAGAGCCATTTCATCAAGACCGTCGAGGACCTCTATGAGGCCATGGTCAATACCGTGCCCGGAATCAAGTTCGGCATCGCCTTCAATGAGGCTTCGGGAGCGTGCCTGACGCGCGTGGACGGCAATGACGACGCCTTGAAAGCGAACGCCACCCGCAATGCCCAGGCGATTGCCGCCGGGCACGTGTTCGTCATCGCATTGCGCGACGGGTTTCCGATCAACGTTCTGGGGCGAATCCGCGAGATTCCCGAGGTCTGTTCCATCTTTTGTGCCACCGCCAATCCGGTGGAGATGATC